>Ga0302320_10008296_pt1 | contig 22661 bp, 21 predicted proteins | sample Bog_T0_3_FD_202130 | JGI IMG/M metagenome (GOLD analysis project Ga0302320, IMG submission 202130) | Peat permafrost microbial communities from Stordalen Mire near Abisko, Sweden - Bog_T0_3 | ecosystem: Environmental > Terrestrial > Soil > Wetlands > Peat | place: Sweden: Abisko, Stordalen Mire... | reverse complement strand
GCCATACCATTCCGGGCATTAACGGCGCGCGGGGGCTGGTGGGGCCGCCATTAATGTCTTTCAGCCGCCGCACCTATATCGCGGGAGAGTTGCCCAACAGGCCGGAGAACCTGGTGCGTTGGGTGACGTCGCCGCAATCGGTAGAACCGCATACGGCCATGCCGAACCTGGGACTGTCCGTTCAACAGGCGCGCGACGTCGCCGCATATCTGTACACGCTCGAATGAGGGGAGCCATGCAACATTCGCGATTCACCTGGATCATTACGCTCTGTGCCGGCAGTGCGACGGCGTTCTTCACCAGTGGTTGCGCAACGAAAACCGAAACGGCCCACGCCGCCTCCAACGCCCCTGCTGGCGCGGCCACCGACGTGCCCGGCGCGCTGCCCGGAATCCATGTAGTGAGTCCCCTGCCCAGTGGCGAGTGGACAGTTCCCGCGGGCGATCTGGCGAACACGCGCTTCAGCACTTTGAGTCAGATCAATACCGGCAATGTGGCAAATCTGAAACTTGTGGCTACTATGTCCACGGGCATTCCACACGGTCACGAAGGCGGCCCGCTGGTGGTGAACAACACTATGTATGTGGTGACGCCGTTTCCCAACTCGCTGCTGGCTCTGGATCTGAAAAATCCCACCGGCCCGCTCAAGTTCCAGTACGATCCGCATCCCAAACCGATGGCTCAGGGCAAAGCCTGCTGCGACGTAGTCAACAGGGGCGCGAGCTATGGAGACGGGAAGATTGTCTACGCCACTCTCGACGGTCAGGTGGTAGCGGTGGACGCGCAGACGGGTAAAGAAGTCTGGAAGACGCCGCTCGGGAATGTAGATATCGGCGAAACCATCACCATGGCCCCGCTGATCGTGAAAGATCGCGTGATCGTAGGCAACGCCGGAGGTGAGATGGGCGTGCGTGGGTGGGACGCAGGGTTAGATCTGAAAACCGGTAAGTTAGTCTGGCGCGCCTATAACACCGGCCCCGATAAAGACGTTCTGATCGGTCCCGATTTCAAGCCCTTTTATAAGAAGGATCAGGGCAAGGATCTTGGCGTCAGTTCCTGGGTGGCCGATCAGTATAAGCACGGCGGCGCTACGCAGTGGGGCTGGGTCTCCTACGATCCGGAACTGGATTTGATCTATTACGGTACCGGCAATCCCGGCGTATGGAACGCGGATCAGCGCCCGGGCGACAACAAATGGAGCATCACCATATTTGCGAGGAATCCTGAGACAGGGCAGGCCAAATGGGCTTACCAGATTTCGCCGCACGATGCCTGGGATTACGACGAGATCATGGAAAACGTTCTCATCGATATGGATTGGCAAGGCCGCATGCGAAAGCTTTTGGTGCACCCGGGCCGAACCGGATTTGTATTCGTGTTGGACCGCGAAACGGGCGAGCTTCTCTCCGCGGAGAAATTCATGCCGCCCACCAACTGGGCGAAAGGGTTCGACCTTAAGACGGGGCTTCCCCAGGTCGATCCCTCCAAAGAAACGCATCAGGGCTCGACTACTCACGATATCTGTCCGTCATCCACCGGTGGCAAGGAATTCGTGCCCTCTTCGTTCTCGCCGCGCACAGGGCTGCTTTACATCCCCGCGCATAACACCTGCATGGATTACGGCGGCGTGAAGGCCAATTACATCGCCGGGACGCCTTACCTGGGGGCGAGCGTGACCATGAAACCGGGGCCGGGAGCGGGTCAGGGCATGCTGATCGCGTGGGACGTAAAAAACGCCAAAGCGGCGTGGACGGTCACGGAATCGCCATGGCCCAATTACAGCGGGGTGCTGAGCACGGCGGGAGACGTGGTGTTCTACGGCACCATGAGCCGCATGTTCAAGGCCGTGGATGCGCATACGGGGAAGGCGCTGTGGCAATTTCAGACCGGCTCGGGCATTATCGGCAATCCCATGACTTACATCGGCCCGGATGGAAAGCAATACGTTGCGGTCTACTCCGGCATTGGGGGCTGGATGGGCGCGGAAGCCTTGCCTGCGCTCTCGGCCGACGATCCCACGGCGGCGCTGGGAATCGTGGGCGCGATGAAAGGCCTCAAGTCTTACACCGGCCCGGGCGGCACCCTCTATATTTTCAGCTTGTAAACGAAACGGTGAATTTATGCACGAGCGAATGTTGCTGTCGATACTCCTCCTGATCGCACTGTGCGCGGCGGGCTGCGATCGGCCGCCCACGGAAACGGCAACCGACGGGGCGCCGCCGGCAGTCGACATACCTGTCGGGCCCATGCCGGGGCCGGGTCAGTTCCCGCCCTCGCCGCAGAATCCTTACACCGGCAACAGCGTTGCGCTCTCCGAGGGCCGGCAATTATTCGTGAATTACAACTGCTATGGCTGTCACGGCGGCCACGGCGGCGGCGGCATGGGGCCGAGTCTGCGCGATGCCACGTGGATTTATGGCAGCTCCGACGCGCATGTATTTTCCTCCATCGCGGAAGGCCGTGGGCAGGGCATGCCCGCCTGGGGAACGAAACTCCCGCAGGACCAGATCTGGAAACTCGTGGCCTACATCAAATCGATGAACACGCCCAACGAGCCCGACGCTCCGGTGCAAAAATGAAATTGCCGATACGCATCCTCGCGGCGTTAGCCCTGCCACTCGCAGCATTTGCGCAGCAGCGGATTCTCAGCCCGGCCGGTCCCGCGGGCGCAAGTCTGGCGCGTCTCGGCTGGTTCGTCTTGATTCTTTCTCTGGTGGTGCTGGGCGTGATGTGGCTCATCCTCGCGCTGGTTCTTACCCGGCCCAGGGGTTCGCTCGACGAACATGAACCGGCCGATACCGGAGGTGGGCAGAATTGGATTTTCATTGGCGGCTTTGCGTTTCCCGCCGCGGTCCTGGCCATCATGTACATTGCCGGGCTCGACAGCATGTCGCATTTCCCCCTCAGCGGCGGCATGAATACTAAGGATGCCGAGATCCGCATTGTGGGTCACCAGTGGTGGTGGGAGTTGCAGTATCTCGGTGGTCCGCTGAACGAACACTTTACTACCGCCAATGAGATTCATATTCCCGCCGGAAGAACCGTGGATATCGATCTCGCTTCGGAGGACGTGATTCATTCGTTCTGGGTACCCGCACTGCATGGCAAGGTGGATTTGATTCCCGGCCAGATGAATCGCATCCGCATCGAAGCAAGTCACCCAGGAGTCTTTCGCGGCCAGTGCGCCGAATTTTGCGGAGCCGAGCACGCGAAAATGATTATCAGCGTGGTGGCGGAGACACCGGAGGATTACAACCGGTGGCTCGCCCGCATGCGCCAGCCCGGGGCCGTGCCCTCCACTGACGAGCAGACTCGTGGACAAGACGTATTCCTGTCGGGTGGATGCTCCTTGTGCCACACCATAGACGGAACTCTGGCGGCGGGAACCGTGGGCCCGAATCTCACGCACATCGGCTCGCGCAGAAAAATTGCAGCCAACCTGCTGGATAACAATACGGCGAATCTTACCGCCTGGGTCACCCATGCGCGCTCGCTTAAGCCGGCCGTGGTTATGCCCAACATGACACAGTTCAGCGGAGATCAGTTGCGTGAATTGGTGGTTTATCTCGAAAGCCTGAAGTAGCTTCGAATGATACGAAACTATCTTGAGCTGACCAAACCGCGCATCACATTCATGATCCTGTTCAGTACCGGAATAGGTTTCTGCTTCGGGTTGCCGCATGGCGCCCGCGTCGTTAACGAAATCGCGCGGCTGGTAAATACTTTAATCGGCACCGGACTGCTCGCATCGGGCACCGCGGCATTGAATCAATGGTATGAGCGCGCCCCGGATGCGAGGATGAGGCGAACGGCGGGGCGTCCCATCCCATCGGGACGCGTGAGCCCGGCGTCGGCATTTGCCTTCGGCGCCGGCGTCTCCACCATAGGCTTTGCGCAGCTGGCGCTTGCCGTGAATCTTCTTTCGGCCTCTCTGGGATTGTTGACGTTGCTTACTTATCTGCTTCTCTATACGCCGCTGAAACAGCGTTCCTCCGTCTGCACCACGGTAGGTGCGATTCCCGGCGCGATGCCCCCTGTAATCGGCTTTGCCGCGGCACACGGCGCGCTTACACCGGGGGCATGGGTGCTTGGGGCCATCTTGTTCCTCTGGCAATTCCCCCACTTCTATGCCATCGCACGGATCTACAGCGAAGATTACGCGCGCGCGGGAATTCGCATGCTGCCGGTGGTCGCGCCCGATTGCCGTTCGACCAATCGGCGCATGGTACTTTTCGCCTTGGCTCTGATTCCGGTCAGTTTGATTCCGTCGCGGCTGGGGATGACAGGTTCGTTATACGCGGTGGGCGCCGTGGGTCTTGGCGCCTGGTATCTGGTTTCGACTCTGCGGGCCTTCACGGGAAGCTCCCAGGCGCAGGCGCGGCGGGTATTACTCACATCCGTCGCCTACCTGCCGTTGCTCTGTTTTTTGATGCTCGCGGATCGGACGGCATAGGACGAATCGGTGATTTTGAATCGGAAAGGAAAATTATGATAACGCTCGCAGACGCACGCCGGATTATTGCGGCCGCTGAAGTCAGGGCCGAAGAAATCGGCCAGCCATCCAACATCGCGGTGGTGGATGAAGGAGGAAACCTGATTGCCCACGTTCGCATGGACAAGGCGTGGATTGGCAGCATCGACATTTCCATCAAGAAGGCCTGGACGGCGCGGGCGTTTGATATCGAGACCAAAGCGCTCGCTGAATTGAGCCAGTCGGGCGACCAGTTTTTTGGTATTCATGCCTCGAATGGCGGCAAGGTGATGATTTTCGCCGGTGGCATTCCGCTCAAGAGGGGCGACCGGGTAGTGGGAGCCATCGGCGTCAGCGGAGGCATGGGTAAACAGGATCAGGCGGTAGCGGAAGCGGGCGCCGCCGCGTTCTAGAAGTCCCTCTTCGGGACATGCGGCGATAGCCGTGTATTGCTCGTCGGCCAGGGATATTCGAAGGAAAAAACGGGCGTAATCCCCCCATCTCCGGAGCGGATCTCGACGAGACAACGTCCACCACGACAGTGCCCGCAGTCTCGCTTATCGGTAACGCGCGCTGTGCTGGCGGCGAGTTGGATCGAATCCAGTTCTTGCTCGGTCACGTCGGCGTCGAAACAACAGAGCGCCGGGGGCCAGGCGCGGTCGCCGAGCTTCAGTTCCATATTTACGATTTCCTGAATTACTGCACCGCGTGAGCGGAAGGGACGGTCCGGCTTGTTGGCGCGTTACTCCCCTGCAGGCCCGGAATCGGCTGCCGCGTCCAGCGGGCCCTCCAGTTCCGGCAAGACAGCAGGTCTTTGGGGCGGCCCGCTGCGCGTTTTGCCCGAATCAGGCTCGGCAGATCCAGCGTCCACACCTCGCGGCCGAAGGCCGGCAGCCGCACACAGCCTTTACGAATCTCATCCCAGCCCCCAGGTCCCGCAACTTCCGCCAGAAGGAACTTGCAACCGTGACGCTTGAGCATCTTCAGCAACGAGAGGAACACTCGGTTTTCGCGGATATGGTCGGCAAGGGAGGTCATGTGCGGACGATTCCGATACCGGCATGGGTCGCCTCGGGTATCCGGACCTATACAACCATCAGCCGATGGAATCGATTCCCGTTGCCGATACTGGTCAACACCTCGAACACCAGATCGCCGAACTTATACGCCGCTCCCATGTAAATCTGACTGATCTCCTTGTCCATCATTCTTCGGACGAGATCCTTTTCCTCCGCGTTCGTGGTCTCCAGAAACCGTTCATATTGCGCCAGAAGCTCGCCCGCCTTACCATGCGCCCGCGCCAGACCCGCCTGATCAAGGAGCCATTCGAGGCGCCCGGTCGGCGTCAGGCCCACCATCTCCATAGCGTCGGCCGGGCTGACCGTTCCGCGCAAGCTGTAAACAGCCAGCAGATAAAGAAGTGCCGAGTAGCACGTCAAAAGCCGGCTGTGTTTCAACTTGTAGTTCTTCAGCTTCCCTTTAGCCTTCTCCTCATCCGGCACTCGTTCGGTCCGCGCCTCGTAATTGACGCAAAATGTTCTCCACAGACGCAAAATGTCATTCGTGAGAAACGCCGGCATGAAGCCCGTCTTGTGATCTTCGTAATCCCTCCAGTAGGCGGCGACGACCTCCTGCGTGACCTCGCCGTAGACCGCCGATCCCAGCAGCGGACAGCTTTCGAGCAGCAGAAGAAGCCGCGCGGTAAACGTGTTCATGACATCGTCCTCGGGCGTGCCAAGCGTCTTCGTGAGCTCGTGAACCGAGTAGTGCGTCAGGTAGCGGCCGTCGCCGGAAAACTCCTGAATGTTCAGCGCGCGCGTGGCCTCGATCAGATCCGCCTTGATACAGATCTCGTCCAGGCGCCTCAGCAGGCTGCCCGCCTTGCGTCGTGCTCCTGTAGGGCCATCGCTTTTCCCCAGAATAAAAAGATCCAGATCGCTGTGAGGGCTCGCCTCGCATCGTCCAAACGATCCCGTCGCGTAGACGCAGGCCTTGCCCTCGGCGAGAGCCGCCGCCTCCTTCAACCGGTCGCGGAGCTGCGCGATCCGCGCGCCCGTCTCAGCCCTGCGATCGGCGAGTTCGCCCATGATTGCGCTCCCACTCAAACACATTGGCGAAAATCTCGGCCTGCGCAATAGCATCGTCGATGGCATGATGCGTATGCGGGTGTCTCGAACGCAGCGAGGGATCGATCTGCGACCGGCCCGCCTCCGCAATGGGGATGCCCGCCTTGACGGCAAGCGCGGTCTTAATGTCGAAACAGCGTGAGTGGCCGAATGGCGATCCGTCCGCCGAGAAGCGCATGAAATACCAGTAAAGCCAGGACCAATCGAAGCTGAGCGGATAGGCCACCAGCACCGGTTGGGCCGCGCCGGCCACCCGCTTCACCCAGCGGCACGCCTCCGTCATCGCACGATCCGGGGACTCGCCTTCGACGCACAGGCGCGTTCGGTCGAGGCCGTTGACGCGCAGAGCCTCGATTTCGAAATTTTCGGAGATCGGCTTCAACTCCTTATAAAACGTCTGGTCGTAATTGTCGGGACGCCGGAAGCCTCTGCCATCGAACGAACCCGCGTAGACAAGGCCGAACGACAGCATGGAAAACGGTCCCGGGATTGGTCCGTCTGTTTCGACGTCCGCGGAAAAATACACATCCACCTTGCTGCTCGAACGCTGGCTCGGATTCGCGATCTCCGAAGGACTCCGTTCAATGCCGCCGTGGAGCGTCGAATCCATGAGTTCTCATGGTATCAGCGCCAATGCCTGACTACGAAGGTCGTGCATAGCAGAAGTGAGATGCTGGTGATGATGGCGGCCAACGTTCAACTCCCTGAGGCTCTGACCACCGGCTGGAAAAGCTTGCTCAGGAGGAGGGTACCACCCTGGAAGGCTTGGTCCGGCACCTCGTCTCGGAACACCTGGAGCGACGCGAAGGCGGATCCGGCCAGCGGACACGCAACAGGGCCGTACCACGTAAGGATGTCCGTCTACCCTTGATTTCGAAGGAAGAAACGGGCGTGATCCTCCCCATCTCCGGAGCGGATCTCGACGAGATTCTTGCTTGTGACAATCTCGCTTCCTGACGTCAATGTCCTGGTGGCGCTTGTGGCGGGAGGGCACGTCCACCATGACAGCGCCCGACCGTCCGGTCAGGGTTGATAAGCCGACTTATGGGGATCTATTGGCCAGCGACGTCTTCAGGCCTCTCTGACTGCACGTGCATGATCTCTTCCTCGGCAACTCTCCTCAGGGCCACCAGGCTATGCCGGACGGTGTATAAGATCAGAGCTTCATCGACCGCGTCATATTCATGCCGATAAATATTCCCCGCCGCGGCAACTGCCGGCCAATCGATCTCCGGGTGCCGCTCCAGTAATTGTTCCGGGAGCCGCCGGGACGCCTCAGAGATGATCTCAAGTGCCCGAACTACTGCGTAAACGGTCTTTCGGTCCGCACGAAAAGCGTCAAGATCGAGTTCGGCGCAAAAGGAACTGATCGCATCGATGTTGTCCAGAATATCGGCCAGTCGCTGGCCGGGATTCTTAGAAGGCATGAACGGCGTCGCGCAGGATGTTCGCCCTGATAAGCGGTTTCAGAGTTCGCCGATTCACTACGTCGCTCGGACCGGTAAGGATGTCGTTTATGTAGAGCTTCATTCTTGCGTACTCGAAAATGCCCATCGGGCGGCTGTCGTCGAGTTCCACAAGGACATCGATGTCGCTGCCTGCGATGGCATCGCCACGCGCCACCGAGCCAAAGACTGCCGCGTGCGACACCCCCATCGCACGAAGGTCCGCTTCGTGAGTTCGCAGCGTTTCCAGCACAGATCGGAGATCCGGTTGCATAGCCCAAGAGGAGTTTAGCAGATGAATCCGGCCTGTGGTTGTCTTTGGGCTGCACGCTCTGTCAGCGCCTCGAACATGCGAGATCCCCGACGGACGTAATACGGAGTTGGCGCGGCCAGCTGTCGCGAAGCCGACTTATCGTTCCTGATCGTCCATCAGGTTCATTTCCAGTAGCGCCGTTCCCGGGTTCGATGTCGCACTGAGGGACTCGCGCCGCGACCGAGATTGCCGTATCCCAAGCAACCGCAGCCGACAGATTGCGGGGCTGGAGTATATTTCACGTAGCCGAATCGAACGACGTGCGCCGCAAGCTCAACGAACGGGCATCCTAATCTGCGAACTTGAAGTGGCAGTCGAGTTCGACCACGCAGCCCTTGGTGCCGGGCCTGAAAGCGTCGGTCTGGCGCTTCTTGATTTCGGTGACGCGATGGCTCATTAGCTTAACCTTGCGCCCTGAGAACTGCCCGCAGCCTGTGAGTCCGCGCTTTAGCAAGTCCGGCGATATTCTCCGGCTGCCGATGCGGATGACCACGTGGGCATTGTCGGCCATGACCGCGCCGAGCGAGCGCCACATATCCCCGATGAAAGACCAGTAATTATCGGCCGTCCCGTGCCGGTCGTCGCGCGACATAATGCCTTTCTTCGGATAGGAAAGGCCACCCAGGAACCAGAGGCGCAGCCACTGGTCCTCCTCGAAGCTGGTGACGTTGAGGTAGGGCGGTGAGGTGATGGTGCAACGTATTGGTTGCTTCGGCGTGGACTTAATCATCCGCGGGAGATTTCGCATGTCGGTGTGCAGGATGACGGAATCACCCTCCGGTAACGGCGATTCATACCGGAAAGCGGCCATCTGGCCCAGCACCGTGAAAACATCGCGCTCCGGCGCAGTCAGCGCGCGCGCCTTCCAGAAATTCACCGAATAGCGCGGTTTGGTGCTGATGGTGCGCGGCATCTGGTTGCTGAGATAACGTTTTGAACTGGCCTCGCCATGCAGAGAGCCAAGGGTTAGTGCCGCGAGCATGTTATCGACGCGCGATTCTTTCCAGTTGAGCGATTCACGCAGGTAAAGCAACTGCCCAAGCGTGCCCGGCGCATAGGCATATTGGAAAAACTCATCAGCATCTCGCGCGGCCCTGCGCCATGTCCTGGGGTCAAATTCCTTGCGGAGCTGGGAAAGGCGCGATTTGAGGCGGCCGATGGATGGCGGACTGGTTTTCGCTTTCGTGAGGCACACCGCCACGTCGTTCACGTCGCTCGAAATGGCGTGCCTGCCGCACAGCAATGCGGTTAGAGCCGTCGTCCCCCGGCCGCTGAACGGATCAAGCACGGTGTCATCGGGCTTGGTAAGCCGCTTAATCCAGTATTTCGCAAAGCTCTCGGGAAACATGGCGAAGTAGGGGCAAATGGCATGAAAGCGGTGGCGCATCATATGGCGAATTGTCCCTTGCGTTGGCGATCAAGCGCCGCATTAAGCCATGTGCGGCAGGATCTGAAGACATCGCTCGAAATATCGTAACCGTACTGCACGAGCCTGCATCGGTCAAGCAGCAGGCCGCCGTCGCCCGTGTGGCTTTCCCACTCCGAGCCGTCGACGCGGTGAGGAACCATATAGACGCGGATGGGGTCGAGGATAGGTGGTTGCTGAAAATACTTAAGGCAGAAGTTTCGTGGCTGCAGCTTCGTCAGATGCGTCTTCCAGTGGATGCCGGTCTTACACTGGCCGAAGCCGATAAGACCTCCTGCCCGGCCGTCGGAAAAGATGCGCCACACCACGACATCGAGCTTGCCGTCGCCCGCGCCTGGCGTTATTGCGCCCGTCCTCATGCCACGGCCGTGTCGCAGGTTCGTGCAAAGATTTTCGATATTGGATTGAAACTGGTGGTTATGCCCGGCTTTCTTCCGCGCCGTGCCGAACACCAGCGATCCTGAAAGCTCGGTCTTTCCTCCCCAGAAATTCAACAGGATGTCCGCGCATAGCCGTTCGAAAATCTGGGTGGGGTCAAGGTTCTCGAGCTTGCGCTGGCTATCCATATCTGCGCGGCTGGCGACCAGCAAAAAGGTATACAGCATTCCCGAGCGGGACTGCGCCGTGAGCTTTGCACGCAGCGATAAGAGGTTTCCGGGCGCATTAAGCTTGAAGGGGTACTCCCACGCGCGGCCTTTGCCGACAAGTGGGGCGCAGGAGGTTTCGCGGTCTTTCAACTCCTTGAAGACGTCGCCGGCAAGCGTGCGCGCGTCCGTCTCATCCATTGAATAAGCACTCTGCAGGGCGCGGGCAAGGTCCACCTGCGAAGCGCTCCCGTCGCTTTCCAGCAGCGCCTTGATTTCGACCCAATCCGCGAGAGTGACCAGTTTGTCGTCGGTTTCGGGCGATGGCACTTTCAGCAGATTGGTGATCTTACCCTTTTTTGCGGGCATCGCGCCGATCCTTCGCCTTCTTTGCTTCCATCGCCTCGACTAATGCATGGGCAAGGCTGTCGACATCTTCCGCTAGACGTAAAATGTCGTCTTCACCTGATGCATATCCCGTGGTCAGGGTGCCATGTGCCTTTTGAAGTGCCTGCTTTGCTTGCTGGAGGGCCTGCCGAAAGATACGCTCATCGCCCTGGCTGATATCGTGAGCGACGCTCAAGGGCAGTCCGTCGCGCAACGCCTTCACGCCCGCGTCGGTCAGCAGCACCGTGTCGAGCGTCTTGAGGTCGGGGTTCTGGGAGCGAATGAGCGACTGCGTGTCGGAGCTGTCGCGGCCATAGAGCCACACCATGAGGTCGCCGAGGTTCTTGACCTTGCTGGTCGGCACCGGTTTTCGATCCGTCGCGCCTTTATTGCGCAAACCCAGAAAGTTGATGATGCCGGGATAATCCATCCCTGTGTAGATGTAGTTGAAATGGAACTTATTTTTGGCGATGTCTGACCGCTTGAAAACCTTCGCTTCTTCGGCTTGCTCGACAATCATCAGCCCGCGGTACATACGCAGCACGGTGGAATTGTAGTCGCCGATCTGCAGGGCGATTTCCTCAAGCGGCACGCCGTAGTCGTTGTGCACATGCGCGATGTATTGGGCCTTGGAATAAGAGCCCCATGTGGCGGGCCCGTTAACGTGCTTGAAGCCGAGATAGCGCCAGGAATTCTCGCGGGTCGTGACGATCACCGGCAACTCGGCGAGGGAATCAGCGCGCTCCTTGCTGATGGGAGGCAGTTTGGTGGCCTTCACCCTCTTGCGAAGGTCGGCGTCCACGAGCAGTTTCACCGCCGCGAAGCGCCTATTGCCTTCAATGACGATGAACTTACCACCCGGCGCCGGCTCGACGAAAAGCGGCTCATAGTCGAAATAGCCGCTGTAGGCAATCGACATAGCCACTTCTTCGACGGCCATCTCTTCCCATAACGCTTTGACCAAGTCGAACTGAGTGACGTTGCTGGGAATGCCGAGTTCCGCAAGGCGGGGATTCTGGGCGTCGAGCAGGAGCTCATCGAGTTTCTTTCGGTCATAGCCGCCATCGGGCGGCGCAGTTTTGACCTCCGCAGCTTTCTTCATCGTTTCCTCGGTTTTCCCCATCTCATCGGGTTAGGTGCTGATCGACTCATTTTCCGCTAGCCAGTTGGCTAATAGCTCCTCCACCAGATCGCTAAGCTCTTTCTCTTTGCTTACCAACCGGGTCTTCACACCCAGGTGCGTGGCCTTGCGGACATAGGTGGTGAATTTCACGTAGGCTGGGTCGGAGCTTTTCGCTAACGGCCGGTGGTCATCCGGCTTTGCTTTACTGGTGCCGCGGTGAGACTTGGAGCTGGCAGATGTGTGGGAATCGGCGTTGTTGGTCGACCGCTTTGCCATCTAGCTCCTCAATCGGCGTCGCGACGCTCAAGCCATGGCGGACACCAATGTAAATATCATAGATTACCACAAACAGTCAGACAGTTGGATGTTTAACGGGCCAGACAGCCAGACGGTTGTGGCTGGATTTGCGCAGCGACCACGAGGAGGGCCTTTGGACTACGGGCGCGATCATGGGAAACCGAATACTAAACGCAATGCCCACACGAGGCAGGTCCGGGAAAAAGGCCCGCGCTGCCCCAGCTGGTGCGAAAGGCCGCCTTGGTTAGCGTCAGACGGAGACCTTGGAAGAACCTGCTGATCTCACACGACTGGTTTCAGAAAAACGAGACGTTTTCGTTTTTCGCCGCCAATCGCCCCTATCCTCCGACGGTCTAAACGAGCCCTTCTGAGCCGATCACAAAAACCTTTGAACTATTTTCACCCCTAACCACCATGGAATGAACGCCGCCAACCCAGCACCCGCCAACCCCCACTACAATCCACACGCGCCGATGCAAAGATCGGGTCGTAGATGAACCGATCGCCACAATCCGATTCTGAAAAGAGCCTCGCCGCCGCTACCGATCTCCTCGCCGATTCCGCGCGCGCCCAGGCACACCACACGATGCGTGTGCCTACGGCCTACGCCCAGGAAAACGAGGGTCAAAAAAAGTCAAAAAAACGCGAACGAACCGGAATTAAGCGAATGAACGGCGAAATCACGTCGCGCAGCATCACCCACCTCGCCGCCACACTCGAACTGCGTCCCACCGCCCCCGCGGTCCAGTGCCCGGAGACCGCCCACAAAGTACGTAATTTCCAAACGAACCCAGGAAACCCAGCAAAAACGCCCTTCCCGATTCGAAATCGGCCCCGAACCCAAGGCTCCCAGGGCGCCTCCAACCCGGCAATCGCCAGCCCGTCCCACCCCCACACACAGTATGCTGATATTTTAAAAGCGAGCCCGCGCCCTATGCCTACCTCTTCCGCCGAACCCGAAACTCGCAATCTATCCGCCCCCCTGGCCCGCAACAAGCACCTCCGCAAGTGGGTCGAGAAAATGGCCCAGCTTACTCAACCCGACGCCATCCACTGGGTGGACGGATCGCAGGAGGAATATGACTCGCTGTGCGAACAGATGGTCGCCGGCGGCACCTTCATCAAACTCAATCAGGAGCTCTGGCCCGGTTGCTTCTACGCCCGTTCCGACGCCAACGACGTGGCGCGCGTGGAAGACCGCACCTTCATCTGCTCCCTCTCGCGCGATGCCGCCGGCCCCACCAACAACTGGGAAAATCCCTATGAGATGCGCCGTAAGCTGAAGGGCCTGTTCGACGGCGCCATGCGCGGCCGCACCATGTACGTGCTCGCGTTCAGCATGGGTCCCATCGATTCGCCCATGTCGCAGATCGGCGTGCAGCTCACCGATTCGCCGTACGTGGTGGTCAACATGCGCATCATGGCGCGCATCGGCATGCCCGTCTTCCGCGAGATCGATAAGGATATCAAGCGCGTGGTCCCGTGCATGCACACGGTGGGCGCGCCGCTCGAGCCGGGTCAGGTGGACGTGCCGTGGCCCTGCAATAAAGAGAAGTACATCGTGCATTTCCCCGAGACACGCGAAATCTGGTCGTACGGTTCGGGCTACGGCGGCAATGCGCTGCTGGGCAAGAAGTGCTTCGCGCTGCGCATCGCTTCGAATATCGCGCGCGACGAGGGCTGGCTGGCCGAGCACATGCTGATCCTCGGAGTGGAGAGTCCGGAGGGCGAGAAGACTTATGTGGCCGCCGCGTTCCCCAGCGCCTGCGGGAAAACGAACTTCGCCATGCTCGTCCCGCCCGCCGGTTTCGATGGGTGGAAAGTGTGGACCATCGGCGACGACATCGCCTGGATAAAGGCCGACGAGACCGGGCGTCTGCGCGCCATTAATCCGGAAGCGGGCTTCTTCGGCGTGGCTCCGGGAACGTCGGCGAAGACCAATCCCAACGCCATGGCTACGCTGTCGCGCAATTCCATCTTCACTAACGTGGCGCTCACCCCGGAAGGCGGCGTGTGGTGGGAGGGTATGACGGACACTCCGCCGGACGAATGCCTCGATTGGCAGGGGCGCAAATGGACGCCGCAGATCGCTAAGGAGACCGGCGCTAAGGCCGCTCATCCGAATTCGCGTTTCACCGCGCCCGCCGCGCAATGCCCCACCATCGATCCCGATTGGGAATCGCCGGAGGGCGTGCCGCTCAGCGCCATTATCTTCGGCGGCCGGCGCGCCACCACCATGCCTCTGGTTTACCAGGCGTTCAACTGGAGTTCAGGCGTGTACACGGGCGCGACCATGGGCTCGGAGACTACCGCGGCCGCGGCTGGGGCAGTCGGCAAAGTGCGCCGCGACCCCATGGCCATGCTGCCTTTCTGCGGCTATCACATGGGCGATTATTTCCGCCACTGGCTCAAGGTGCAGCGCCGTCTGACGGAGACGCCGCGCATTTTCCACGTCAATTGGTTCCGCAAAGATTCGAACGGACAATTCATCTGGCCCGGCTTCCGCGAGAATATGCGTGTGCTCAAGTGGATCGTGGATCGCGCTCGGGGCAGGGCAGTGGGCCGCGAGACTCCCATCGGATGGATGCCCCATTACGAAGATATGGAGTGGAACGGCCTCAACTTTTCGAAGGAAAAATTCGATGAGTTGCAGGCCTTCGATCATGCCGCCTGGAGGGCCGAGGTGATCGGGCACGAGGAGTTATTTATCGACTTGCACGATCATCTTCCACCGGAGATCGTCTACGAGCGCGAATTGTTGATTTGCCGTCTGTAACCAAAAGAACTCCCCGGAACATTCCCATCCCGCAGGCGAAGTGCAGTTCGCCCGCGGGCGAGGCGGGCAGATCGATCAGTACCGTTTGACCCGGCGGCAGCGGTTTGCGGATTCCCAGTTCGGGCAACAAAACTTCTGACGCGCAATTCTGAGCGTCGGATCGAGTGAAGGCCAGTTGCGTTGGTTGATTGGCGGGGATTAGTAGTCTCGATGGTTCGAATCCCTGGGCGCTGACCTTGACTGGGATTGCGTCCTTCGCTGGCCGATTGAGTCCGGGATCCACAGGCAGCGCGCGCGCCACCTTGAATTCGAACGGGACAGTGACGATTTCGCCTTGATTTTGGAATTGGAACCAGAGCTTGTACAGCCCTGGATTATTGAACCCGACTACAGTGCGGATGGTCGAAGGGGCGCGACCGAACGACTGCGGCGTGTGGACATGTTGGGTCACCTCAGGTTGCTCCAGCGGGTGTGCGTGGATGAATGTTTGCCTGTCCCGGCTGACGATCATGATGTGCGCCCAGGCTCCCAGCCATGGCTCGAGACCGCTGGAGTCACTCAGTTTGAAAGTGATGGGGATGTCCTCTCCGGCGCGGATCGCCCGCTCGGGCGAGAACGTCACCCGGACGCCGCTATCGTGTGGGGGCGCGCTCGCGATTTCTCTTCCGGGCTTGACGAACAATGTGAAATGGGCGATAGCAGGCCCTGCCCCGGGCGCTGTGTAATCGGCGTAGAGCGTGTACTCTCCCGCGTGAGCAAAAGTGTGGGTTACCGAGAGCGAGTCGCCGGGCACGGGCTCTGGATGAATGTGATCGAAGTCTTCGAGATCCTTCGACACCACGACCAGATGGATCGGCTGTTGATGGACTTTCTCCAGGAATCGCGCTTTGAATGAGAACGTCAGCTGCACCGGTTCACCAGCGTGTATTTCCTTAACATCGGTATAGAGTTCTACACCGGAGTACCTGTAACTGGTAACTCGAGCGGGCGAAGACAGCGTGGCCTCGCCATAGTAACGAGGGCCGATCAGATACGGCCACGCATTGGCGGTCATGAAGTAGGCGTAAGTGCCGTCTACCACCCGGCCGTTGAATTCATCCAGATCGCCGGAGCCGGGGACGTATTCATAATCCTCGGCGAACGTGCCGAGCGGAAACTGCGGACCCACATCGGGTCCTTCCTGTCCAGGAGTGAGGAGGGTTCCATCGGGCAATGTGTTGCGGCGAGTAATGGCGCGCAGTTGGTAACTCGATTTCATGGGACGCCCCTCGCCGAAGGGTCCATAGATCGGATACCCATCGAGCGCGAAACCGATGATGGGCGAGTGGCGCTCGGGGTGCGAAGTCAGCGCGGCCAAAAGTGGCGATGGGGCGATTTGCGAAGACTTAACCGCATCCTGATGCCAGAGGTTCTGATCGCGATACGAGATCGTGCCGATGGGGTTGTAAATGGGAACGCCGGTGACGAAGACCCCAACGATGCCGAGCGGCGTGCTGAGGTGTGCGCCTGTAGCGGGCCGGGGGTTGCGCGGAATGCGGAAGGTGAGAGCGCGGGGACCGAGCGGGGCATCGTACTGATTGGCCTCCAGGGCTCCGAAGGAATGGAGAGACAGCCCGGCGGATTCGATGTAGACGTACTGGCCGTCGGTGTGAACGGAATGCACATCCGGGGCAACGGCCAGTACGGCGGGATTGGTGGCAGTGCTCATGACCCAGGGATCTGCTGCCAACGCAGATGCCGAGCAGAGCGCAAGGATGAAGCAAGCCTTCATTGAATGGTTATGTTCACAGTGTTAGAGGGAAGTCCGGCAGCCGTTACGATCACGTTGACCTGACCTTTACCGGCGAGCGACGGAGGAATCAGGATGTTGTATTGATCGACTCCGGGGTAAGTGCCCTCAGGTCCGGCATAAGTGACAGTCGCGTTCACTCCGCCGATGGTGGCAGTCGCAGCAGTCGCGCTGCCCAGTCCGCTGCCGACAATCACCAGGTAGACGGGATTAGTGGCCGAACCGGCACTTACAGGCTGGGACAGGCTCCCGATCGCGTTCGAACTCGGTTGCAGGGTATAGCCCGCGGCCAGTCCACTGCTGCCGACCGAGAAGAGATTGGGATAAGTCGCCATTACGTTCAGTCCGCCGGTTACGGAGCTTCCACCGGCCGTCACCGTAACCGTGGCCAGGCCCGTTGCAGTGCCTGCCGGCACTACGTAATTCAGTTGCGAGGGTGACGCGTAAGATAGCTGCGCGGCGCGCGAAGTTCCGGCGGAATCCTTGACGCTGACGGTCGCACCACTCAGCGTGGTGGGCCAATTGGCGGAAGTTGCAGCCGAGGTAGAAGTGGCGATGGTTGGGTTGAATAGTGGGAAGGCGGCGACGATGGAATTGGGCGCTGCGGGTCCATTCTCAAAGGACGCGGCGGACACGCTGATCACCGACGGAGTAACGATCCCCCCGCCCTCATCGGCGGCGTTACTGTTCGAGTAGCTGGCGCCGTCGATGAAGTTGAAAACAGCCACCCCATTGACCCAGAGGCCGCAGGTACCACCGCCGGTTGAAGTAAGTGTGGCGGCCGGCGCCGGAGAGACCGGGAACTGATAGAGCAGATTCTGATTGCTGGGGAAGTTAGGGAACACTCCCCCATTGTTCTGGAATCCGAACCAGGGCCCGGAGGTGTATCCGGGTAGGCCGTTGGTATTGATATAGACCGAGCTGGCGGAGTAACGGATCTGCTGGATCTCGGCATAAGTGGGGGTGAGCACGCTGCCGCTGGTCTGGGCTCCGCTGGGCACATTGCCCGGCCAGGTTGTCATGGCGCCCGCCGCGGGATTGAATCCACTTACGATCTGTGCGAAATGGGTGGCGTTGGCAGTCACCCAGGAGGCCAGAGACGCGCTGGTGAACGCCGGTGATTGGGTATAGACACCATTATTGAAGTAGTCCTGCACGGTGCCGGTTACAGTCTGTGCAGAACCCGCCGAGGCTGTCCCGTAGTATTGACCGGCGATAACATACGGGAACGCGGGATTGCCATTGGCATCGATGGTGACGAAGTAGGCGTAAGTGCCGTTGGGGAAGTCCGGAGTAACTGTGGTGCGGCCGTTGTATTGATCCAGATCGCCGAACCCCTGAATGTAATCGTAGTCTTCGAGATATCGGCCGAGCGGGTATGTGGCGCTGACGGGTGGCCCGTACTGGCTGGAGGTCAGCTGCTGGGAGATCCCCGTATGATTGGGCAGCGACCATGTGGGCAGGGAGGTACGTGTGGTGATGCTTCGAAGCTGGTAACCGGATACGATTCGTTTGATGGTGCTGTTGGGGTTCTTGGGATCCGTGTAGCCGTAAGGTCCGTAGATCGGATAGCCATCCTGCGCCCATCCGAGGATAGGAGAATGCTTCCAGCCGGAGGTCATTTCCTGGTAAGTAGTACCGACGCGCGAGTTTTTGACGGCGACCAGATTGTCGCCGAGTTGGGCGCGCAGGCAGACGGGGTTGACATGGTAATGATAAGTGCCGTTGCCGGGCTGATGGCCGAGGCAATAGTCGAAAGTCTGGGCTTCGCCGAAGGCGGCGTTGCGGCGCCAGATGCCGTCACCGCCCATGGTGCCGAAACCTGGAGGCGGACCTTGCGCGAGGATGGCCTCGGTCAGTATGAAGAGATAGAAGATGGCGTTTTTCATGGATGCTTCTTTCACTCCAACATGGTCTCGTAAAGCCATTGTGTGGTGGTGAAGGAGAATTGTGAAGGGTTTGTAAAGCCATGAAGCCACCGCATCTCACTCGGGAACAGATTGAAGAGTTGGCCCCGCCCTGTTACCAGACGGTGGCGCGCCCCGAATGGACGGATCGCAATGAGCATGTGAACATCCGCTATTATGTCGCGGTGTTCGATGACGCCGGTGACGCATTCTATCCCACGGTGGGGCTGAGCGATTCCGACCACCTCAGGCGCGGATCGGGGACGATGGACCTCGAACACCACACGCATTTTCTGCGGGAGGTGCGGCCGGGCGACCGGCTCGCCGTTTACCTTCGCATTGCCGGAGTGAGCGCCAAGCGTTTCCATTACGTGATGTTCCTGATGAACGAATCGACGGGGCAGTTGGCCTCGATCTTCGAATGCGTGAACACCTTCGTCGATCTGGCGCAGCGCAAAAGCGCTCCGTGGCCGGAGGATGTTCGCCGGGCGCTGCAGTCGCTCCTTGAGAAGCACCAGGCTCTGTCGTGGCCGGCGCCGGTCTGTGGATCGATGAGCGCCTGATCTCAATTGGAAATCGTGCCGCCATGGGAAGATGAAATATCCATGAAAGTCGAGATCGAAGGCGTAATCCTGCACCTCGCCCACCCCGATGAACTCCCGGTCCGCTGGGTGGGGCAAGAGGAACTCATGCGCCAGCTGCTGGCCGCCTGGATGGTGGTCACCGAAGCCGACATCCCCATGAGCCCACGCCTCATCGGCAAGCCCGGCGTCGGCAAGACTACCCTCGCCTACGCCGCTGCCAAACGCATGGGCCGCGACGTCTTCATCATGCAGGCCACCATGGACACGCGCCCCGAAGACCTGCTGGTAACCCCGGTGCTCGAAGGCGCCGGCCATCTCCGTTACGTCGCATCGCCCCTCGTCAGCGCCATGATTCTCGGAGGCATCGCCATCCTCGACGAGGGTAATCGCATGAGCGAGAAGAGCTGGGCCAGCCTCGCCCCGCTGCTCGACAACCGCCGCTACGTCGAGAGCATCGTAGCCGGAGTCAAGATCAAAGCCCATCCCCACTTCCGCCTCGTCACTACCATGAATGACGACTCCTCCACTTTCGAACTGCCCGAATACATCCACTCCCGCCTGCAGCCGCAAATCCTGATCGATTTCCCCGAAAAGGACGAGGAATTCCAGATCCTCAAAGAAAACCTGCCCTTCGCCGAGGACCGCATCCTGCAGTACGTCACCGATTTCCTCGAGCAGGCCCACGCCGCCGATGAGCGCTACAGCGTCCGCGACGGCATCAACATCGCCCGTTATGCCATCAAGCTGAAGAGCCTGGCCACTGGCCGCGAGCATGAGCGCATGGCTCTGGAACTGGCGCTCTTCCAGACCCTCGGTGAGGAGGCGCTGCGCTATGTCCGGCGAAACCGGCCCGTCACTTCCTGATCCCGGGGAGGTTCTCAACAGCGCCAGCCTCGAACGGGGCCGTTTCACCTATCTGCCCGTCGTTCCCGGCAGGCTCGAATTCGCCATCGAAGTGCGCCGCCGCATCCTCGCCGATCGTCCGCAGGTGGTCGCCATAGAACTGCCCGCCACGCTGGAAGACGCCTATCTGAACGCCGTCCGCAGGCTGCCGCAGATCTCCGTCATCTTCTACAACGACACGGCGTACCGCCGCGATCCCGAAGCCCAGCAATCCGTCTACGTCCCCGTGGAACCGGCCGATCCGTTTGTTGAGGCCATCCGCAGCGCTCAGCAAATCGGCGCCCAGGTAGTCTTCGCCGATCCCGATTCCACTGAGCGCCCGCACATCGCCGACACATATCCCGACACCTACGCCCTGACTTCGATTCCACTCAGCCAGTATGTAGAAGCGTATCGCCTCTACCCCTCGGAGCGCACCGCCGAGATCGAACAGTTCGCCGAAGGCATCGCCTGGAAACTGCAGGGCGCCGACCCGGAGGCACGCGTCCTGGTGGTGATCTCGCTCAATCTGCTCGACCCTGTGCTCGATGCCATGGAATGCCCGCAATCCGAGCCCACGCGCCGCCGCCGCGAGGAACTGCAGCTGGTGAACCCCCATCCCGATTGCCTCGGCGAAATCACCGTCGAGTATCCCTTCCTGCAGGAACGCTACGAAGCTTTTCGCCTGAACATCGCTGCGCCGGTGGCCGGCAGCACCGTCGATCGCCGCCACTCTCAGATGGCGCTCTTCCGCGAATCGGAAAAGGCCTACGAACTGAACACGGGCGAGAAGATGCACGCCTGGCAGCGTCGTCTGCTGGCGCGCTACAGCCGCAATCTGGCCGTCATCCATCACGATCTCACGGCATCTCTCTACGACCTCGCCATTTCCGCCCGCTCCATCGTCGACGAGAACTATGCCTGGGATGTCTGGGAAACCGCCTCGCGCTATTCCGCACAACAGACCGTCAGCGATCTCGAAACCGTCAACATCTCGGGCGATGAAGTCTGGCTCAACACCAAGCGCATCCGCCTGCGCCGCCGCCTTCCCAGCACCAAACGCCGCATGGGTAACCTCGGCCTCAAGCGCCGCAAGAAGGAGAAATTCCCCGGCCAGTGGGCGGGCGAACTCAATGGCACCAGCATCTGTTCCTATCCGCCGGAAGATATTCTTATCGAGGATTTCGGCCGCTTTCTGAAGAAAAAGGGCAAGAGCATGCTGTCTGAGGAGCGTGCCACCGTGGAGCCTTTCACGGCCTCTCTGCTCGACGGCATCGACCTGCGCGAGACTGTCCGCAACTGGCACGACGGCAAAATCTTCGTGCGCAATCTGCAGAAGATCCACGGCGAAGTTGGCTCCGTCATCGTGATCTTCGATGAGGATCGCGACGGCCGGTACAACTACATGACCACCTGGCTCGGCGAGCATCAGAACGAGTCGGATATGGCCTACTACTCGACCAATCCCTTCGAGCATCTGATCGGGCCCGGCATCGGACGCGCCGAATACGGCGGATTTCTGATGAGCCTGCCCGCGCGCCGCATGTACGACGTCTGGGCCGATCCCGATTACGACTTCGCCGAAACCAAAGCCGAGCGCCTGCTGCTGGCCGGCATGGATTACTCGATCCAGAAGTACGTCGTATACGTAGCAGCGAAACCGCCGCGTTCGGTCTTCCGAAATATCGCGGCAAGGTTCGCAAGAAACATCGTCTACATCCCGATCGGCCAGCTGTCGCCAGTGACGATGAAGAAGATCCGCGTAGTGCACGTACTGGACGGCTACGACAAGAGAGAAAGCGCCAAAGAATTCATCTGGTGAAAAAGTGGAATCTCATTGACACGACTCTCACGCCAGACGGCAAGATCGTGTCGCTCCATGAACACGACGGCACCCGAACCATCCGAGTGGATGGAGCCGACCTCATGTCGACGCGACGGCACGGCTCGGAAGAAAAACTGGCGGAACTAGCCTGCGCAAACCTCAGAGGGGTTCGAGGATCGCGAGTCCTGATCGGAGGCCTCGGCTTTGGATTTACCCTGCGAGCAGCTCTCGATGCACTCCCCAAAGACGCAACCATCATAGTGGCCGAGATCCTCACCGCAGTCGTTGCCTGGAACCCGCCCATCAATGACCAAAGAGCGGTCGTCCGCAATCAGGACGTAGCCGAAATCATCCGCGATCCAGGCAAAGGATTCGACGCCATCATCCTCGACGTGGATAATGGTCCGGCGCCCCTGACCACCGAAAGCAACGCGCACTTATACAGCTACCAAGGTCTGCAAGAAGCCCGTGCCGCTCTGCGCCCCAACGGCTGCCTGGCCATCTGGTCCGCCAAGCCCGATCCGAAGTTCGCCAAACTCATGACCCGCGCCGGCTTCAAGGTCGATATCCACCGCGACCGTTCCCACACGATCTTCCTCGGCTGCCGGTAATATACTGATGCCATGTTTCAACGCTGCGTGCCGCTTTACGCCATCGCCGCCGCGAGCCTGCTCGCCCAGACCCGCCCTCCGATCGTCGGCGTGGCCCATGTCGCCCTGAAGACCA
>Ga0302320_10008294_pt1 | contig 22662 bp, 20 predicted proteins | sample Bog_T0_3_FD_202130 | JGI IMG/M metagenome (GOLD analysis project Ga0302320, IMG submission 202130) | Peat permafrost microbial communities from Stordalen Mire near Abisko, Sweden - Bog_T0_3 | ecosystem: Environmental > Terrestrial > Soil > Wetlands > Peat | place: Sweden: Abisko, Stordalen Mire... | reverse complement strand
ATTCCGCTCATCAGGAACAGAAGGACCATCACTCCCAGCCCGGCAAAAATCCAAATCTCCACCATCCGAGACATCTCTGGCATAACGCCTCCTCTTACGAATGCAGTTTTAAGAACTCAATGGGACTTTCTGCTTGACTAGATCCAGGTCGTGCACAATGCGCTGCGGATCGCCGTGTCCCAGATAAACTTCTCCGTCGTACATCTCGACCCGAACCCCGGTCTTACCCCAAACGTAAGCTTTTCGATTCCCCAGGCCGCGAATACCGAATCCGCCCACAGGATTCCAGCTTTGAATTTCGTAGTTCTTGATCTGCAATGCCGGGATCGACTTCAGGCGAAATCCCAGCGTACGAATCTCGACTCCATGCCGGGTGAAGTAGTAGTGAAACCCATCCCAGGCCATGCCGTAAGCGGCCGCCGTAATCGCGGCGGACAAGCCAAAGGCCAGCCGTGCGGTCGAGTTCGGAATCGTCAGTGCCATCGCCGTCAGCGCGGCCACGATCAGAAGAAAGGACACTCCTAATCTCCTGCCGGAATGAACTTCCTCCGCCAGCACGTCCGAGGCTAAGAGCTTCGTCCCGCGCTTTTCGCCCAGCGCAAAGGCCACAATCACGGCTCCGCCCAACCCGCTCACAATCAGCAGCGGCAAAATCGCAATGGGAGATCCGTTGAGGTTGTACTCCAGCGTGGAATTCAGCAGCCAGGCCAGCGTCCAGATCTCCGCATGGAAAAAAGCGAGCAGCGCCCACCAGAGTTTCGCCAGCGCATACTTCCTCTCGACGAAGTGGAGCGCCGCGAAAAAAATGCCAGCCAGGAACGCCAGGAAGATCACGTCGAAGGACAGCATTGCCCCACGCGTCATCCACCCGTTGGCACGGCCGGCCGCGTTAAAGTGACTGGCCACGCGCATGGGCAGGCGATCCCACACCTGCCAATAACGAACCGCAATCGCTATGGGCGCAAGCCACAACAGCGCTGTCAGAGTTTTGTAGCTGCGGTTCATAGCTTTTGTTCCTCGTCAGGGATCGTTCTCGCAGTCTCAGGCGGATCTGTCTCTTCCCCCGACATCTCGCTCCACAAGCGCACGTAAGCAATTCCCTTTTCGTAGCGCGTGACCACCACTTCGGTCCCTTTAGCAATGGCGCTCGCGTCGTCGCTGCGCGCGCCGCACACCCGGCGCGTTCCCATTTGCGTGTAAATCATCTCTCCCGTTCCCCCGGCGCGGATCGGACTGCAAACTCGGCCGAGCACTCCCACCATTTCGTAGTCCGCCGCGTCCATGTTCTCGTCGTTCGAGATCAACACTCTGCTGAGGAAGACGAACACGATGCCTGCTCCGACCAGCCCGCTGGTGACCGACGCCAACAATCCAAAGCCAACCCACAGTCCCGAGTAGCGCGTCAGCAAATACCCAGTACCGCCAAACCAGGCCAGGAACGCCGTTAGCGTGACGAAGTTGAACGGCGAAACTCCGCCGTCCTGCTGGCTATTCGTGCTTCCTGCCCCGCCATGCGCCCCACCAGTGACCGGCGCATGACCAGCCGTAACCGGCCCATGCGCCGGAACGCTAGCAGGCAGGTGTCCTCCCCCAACGTGCCCGTGGAAATGCGGCAGATGCAATCTCCCCGTGCGCGCGCCGCCAAACACGAACGAAAAGAAACTAAAGCAGAAGCCCACCGCGAAACAGATCAAGTAGAAGTCCGCCCAGGTCATGGAATGATTCATCGGATTCCCCTCCGTTCCGCATTCACAGCCGCTCGTGGCTGCCACGACGATTCTCGCGACGGCCCTTCGCGCCTGCCATCAACTCCGGTCTCAACGCTTCTAGTAGCCGCTCACCCAACCCCGGCGTGTCCAGAATCGCCCCCAACAGCAACAGGCAGCGCCGCGTATCTTTCTCGCGCGCAGCCTTGATCAGCACGTCGCTCACTTCCGGGTCGCTGACAAAGCGCTCCGAACCTTGCAACAGCCAGACGTCAAGCTGGCCTTCGGTCGTGCGCAGGTCTGAGGTCAGTTCCGTGTGATAGCCCTCAGGGTCATCCACCAGAAACCCGGGATGCACCTTGAAGAACTTCGCCAGCAGCGCCCGCGACGACTGCGTCATATGCGGCCGCGCGCCATTTTCGATCTGCGACAAGTAGGACTGGCTAATGCTCTTGCGCAGTTCCTGGCGAATCGCCTTCACCAGCTCTTGCTGGGTCATGGGACGGTTCAAGCCGCGCAACGATCCTTCCACCTCGCGCAGGTAACGGATTTTCTCTCCCAGTTTCATATATCAGATCGCAATAGTTATATTGCAATATGCGATTCGTGTCAAGAGATCGATTTATCCTGTTTTGAAGGGGTTACAACCAGGTTTATAGCCCAGCTTCGATGCGGGAGCGCGGATCGAGGTAGTCGCGCAGTGCGTCCCCGATGAAGTTGAACGACAGCACCGCCAGCATCACTGCCAGCGCAGGAAAGAGCACGAGATGGGGCGCGTCAAACAGGTGGGCGCGGCCATCGTTCAGCATCGTCCCCCAGCTGGCCGTCGGTGGCGGCACACCCAGCCCCAGAAAGCTCATGGTAGCTTCGGCAAGGATGGCTCCCGCCATGCCGATCGCCGCCTGCACGATCACAGGCTGAATAATATTCGGCAGGATGTGGCGGACAATGATGCGCAGGTCACTTGCGCCCAGCGCTCGCGCCGCTTCCACGAACTCGCGCTCGCGCGCCGCGAGCACCTGCCCGCGAACCAGGCGCGCATACCCTACCCATCCCCCAAGCGAGAGCGCGAGAATCAGGTTGAAGATGCCAGGTCCGCGGAAGGCAACGAACGCAATCGCCAAGAGGATTCCAGGAAACGAAAGGAACGCGTTCATCAGAACGACGTTGACGAAGCGGTCGATGCCTCCGCCGTAGTAGCCAGCGATGGAGCCGATGATGAGCCCGAGCGCGAGTGAGGCAACGACGACGCAGCTTCCTACCAGCATCGAGATGCGCGCGCCGTAGATGATGCGCGAGAGAATGTCGCGCCCGAGTTCGTCGGTGCCAAACCAGTGCGCGTGAGATGGAGGGTCAAGGCGCGCGGGAAGATTGATCGCCGCGGGATCTTGCGGCGCGATCCAGGGCGCGAACAGGGCGAAGAGCACGAAGAGGATGACCAGCACCACACCTGTCGCCGCCAGCGGATGGTGGCGCGCATTTCCGGCAACCCAGTGACGGAACGAGATGGCGGCGCTGGACATGATTAACGTGTAACGCAATCTTAGATGCTGCCGCCCAGCCTGCGCAAAGGTGCGATGGATAGGCGCGCGGCACCTGCCTGGCAAATCGCTCTAATGTTCCAACCGGAACATTTCAAAATCACAAAATTCCGAGGCGTAAGTGGTTGATTTATCGGCTGCGGGTTAAGGCGCAGCAATGGATCCAAGGGGTTAGACGGGGAGGAAATGTCCACTTTCGAGGACGTCGCATGACCACGAAAGTAGACTTGACTTTCTCGTACCGTACTTTATATGGTACGCGGCGGGGAGCGTCGCTTCCGCAAAGATGTCTCAAGTGCAGGGGGAAGGACGGGGACAATGAGCCGGAAGAGTGTGGGATCGAGGGTTGCCGACTTCTTGAGGAAGGAAAACAGTTTGGAGAAAGTACCGGGGCGCCCGGTCAAGGAGGTCGTGGCCTTGCAGTTGTCCGCGGCCATGAAGAAGAGAAAGATCTCCAAGGCGCGCATGGCTGAGTTGCTGAAGACAAGCCGGTCGCAGGTGGACCGGATTCTGGATCCGAAATGCGACATCACGCTGTCGAGTTTGCAGCGGGCGGCGGCCTTGGTGGGGCAGCGGGTGGTGATTGAGTTGGTTTGATGGCGCCGCGCCCATACTTCCTCCCTGTTTGCCTGATCCTCGGGTTCGCCACTGAGTACTACAGCACGTCCGTCAGAAAATTCACGCCGACATACGTCAATCCGATCGCGAGGATGCAACCTTGGGCCAGGTAGTAATCGAGGTTCGGGATGGCTTGGATGGTTAGGCGGTCCATGCCGGGCCAGGAGAAAATTGTTTCCTTCACGATGGCGCCGGCGAGCAGGGCGCCGAATTGCAAGCCCAGGGACGGTGATTATGGGATGGTGGCGTTGCCCAGGGCGTGGCGATAGACTACCGTGCGCTTGGGAAGTGTGTCGACAAAATACATAGGTCCTTCGCGTGGTGGTTCCCGGCGGCGCTGGAGCACCCAGGGCTCAGGATGACAAATCTGGAGTGGCTCATCGGTGACGAACGAACGCATTCTGGATCCGAAATGCGACATCACGCGGTCGAGTTTGCAGCAGGCGGCGATTGTGCTTGGGCAGCAGGCAGTGATTGAGTTGGCCGGCCCCTACTGATGTACTATTAAGAACCTCACGTTGAAGCGACTCGGCGTCGGTCTCTGTGCCCGGGATGTTCACTGTGACAATCTTAACAATCAGTTTTTTGCGTTGGACCAGATCCTAGTGGTCTGGCATGCTAGCCGCCGGGTTCCATGAAGCACCTGATGAAGAATGCGAACCGGGCTGTTCAAACCCAACCTAAGCTTGGATAGGATTTCAAGCAAAACCCATCATCAACCATCAGGGGGACAAATTGGAACTGCGAAATCGTCTAGGGAGAGTATTGTGCGTCCTGCTTCTGTGCGCGGCAGGGCGAGCGTCTGCACAAACATTCACCGTATTGACCAGCCTGAGCACAGTGGCCCCGCCCGGGGGCGGCGGCAATCTCGTTTGGTCTCTGGTTCAGGGCCTCGATGGCAACTTCTATGGAACTACCAATGGCGGTGGCGGGGTATGTGCCAACAATCCCTTCGCCACCTGCGGCACGGTCTTCAAGGTCACACCGGCCGGCAAACTGACCGTGATTCATGAGTTTTGCCAGAATAGCTGCACCGATGGTGGCGCGCCCTTCTCGGGCCTATTCCTGAGCCCAAGCGGAAATTTCTATGGAACCACAACGCAGGACTTAGTGAATCATGGCGGCACGGTCTACTCGATCACGCCTTCGGGCACCGTGACCTCGCTTGTCAGTTTCACCGGCGGAGGCGGCCAAGGTACTCCGTACGGACCGGTGACCGAGGTCAACGGCAACTTTTATGGAATTACCGCGCTGGGCGGATCGGCTCAGGACGGCACCACGTATAAGCTGACCCCAAGCGGCACTCTCACCACCTTGCATACGTTCAACGGCACCAACGGCGAGCAGGTCGGTCTTGTCGGAGAAGGGCTGCTGCAAGCGCCAAACGGGGACTTTTACGGGCTCACACCGTTTGGAACTCAGAATTCCAACACCTGCGGCACCATCTTCAGAATGACTCCCGCGGGCAAAACCGCCACGCTGTACAGCTTTGCCAACACCAGTGCGCAAGGCTGCGAGCCCGCCACCGGCCTGGTGCTAGGCCCTGACGGAGACTTTTATGGCACAGCGTTGACCGGCGGGCCGGCAAGCGAGGGCACCATCTACAAGGCGACCCCAAACGGTACGCTGACAGTGCTGTACAACTTCTGCAGCCAGTCCAATTGTGCCGATGGCAGCACGCCCAACGCTGGAATGATTCTGGGCACCGACGGAAATTTCTATGGAACCACGGTTTTCGGTGGCGCCACCAATCATGGCGCGATTTTCCAAATCACTCCCGGCGGCACTTTCAAGGTGCTCTACAGCTTTTGCAGCCAGGCTGGCTGCGCCGACGGCGAATCTTCGTATAGCACCCTGATTCAGGCGACCGACGGTAATTTTTACGGGACCACGTCGAATGGAGGCGGTGGCAATAACGGTGGTACCGCCTTCAAACTCTCGATGGGTCTGGCTCCGTTCGTCCAGTCTCTGCCCGGTTATGGGAAGGTCGGGGCTCAAATCAAAATCCTCGGAACCGATCTGACCGGAACCACCGCCGTGACCTTTGACGGCATCACGGCCACGTTTAAAGTGGAGTCACCGACAGCCATCCTCGCCACCGTGCCGGCTGGAGCCACTTCAGGCAAAATTCAGGTGGAGACTCCTGGAGGCACGCTCGTCAGCAACGTCGCTTTCCGCGTGCTGCAGTAATGCGGTTATATAGAACGATCACAGAAGGTTCGCTGCAAACTCGACATCGCACTGTCGAGTTTGCAGCGGTCGGTGGCTTTGGTGGGGCGGGTGGTGATTGAGTTGGCTTGATGGCATTCGTATCCCGGCAACCGGGCTGACTACGCGGAGGCGCTGGCAGGCTCCGCGATACGACGGACGCGGATTTGCCCCTCACGCAGGCGTGTTCGCGCGATGTCGTAGGCAGACTGCATTCGCATGAGCGTGTCCATTTTGACTCCGAAGGCCTTTTCGATGCGCAGCGCCATGTCGCCGGAAAGGGATGCTTTGCCATTCAGCAGACTGGACAACGCCGGTCGGGAAACCCTTAGCGCCGCCGCGGCTGCCGTTACCGAAAGTCCTGCGGGTTGGATGATCTCGGTGCGAATGAAATCTCCGGGGTGGGGCGGGTTCTTCATGGGCATGGCTCCATTCCTTCTGTGCTAATGATATCTTCGGCAGAACACACGGCGCTCGTGAAGTAAATTAGCATAGAGGTGGAGGAGAATCCTGTGAGACGAAGGCTGACCGATAAGGCTTCCGCCCTGCGGACGGAGGAATATTTTGCGGCGAGGGCGCGGCGGGCCAATCCAGCTAAGATAGCTCGGATTCTGAAGCGCGTGGGCAAGGGGAATGCGGCGGTTGCGGGGGATGAACTGCCCGCGGAGCTTGTGGTCAAGCGGAGGAAGAGGAGCGGGTAAGCCGCGGCATCACGCCGTCGAGTTTGCAGCGCGCGGCGGCTTTGGTGGGGCGGCGGGTGGCTATTGAGTTGGTTTGAAACTCCTGCTCCAGCGCCACTCACTCTAGGCTCTGGCGTTTGCCGCGATTGCAATCGAAGCAGAGCGTTTGTAGATTGTCTAATCTGTCCGTCCCGCCCTGCGCAACCGCAAGTACATGGTCGACTTCAAGTTCGACTCCGGAACGACCGCAGATGCGGCATCTATATCGATCTCGTTTGAAAACAAGAAACCGTTTCCGCACGGAAAGAGCTTTGCGTCCTTCTTTCTTTGTTTGCCCTTCGGGGATCACTGGCGCGTCCGATCGATCTTCGTCGCCTAACGCGCTAGACTCAGCGGCCGCGAGTAGCGCCTTCCTCCAACTGCCGAATCGGCGGGTAAAAGTGTCCGGTGAAATCCGGTATCCGAATGCTGCAAGCTCCGCCTTGTACGGACTGCGCCCGTATTTTTCGAGAGTTTGCGTCCAAAGCTCGACCAGAATTAAGCAGAGTTCCTCATCCGTCGCTTTGTTAAACCGAAATGGTGTCAAACTGGCTTCCTGGAGCGCCTTCCGGAGAGAGCCAAATCGCTTCAATACGACTGAAGAGCTCAGACGACCATGAGCATCAATGTCCTTTCGAGACAAGGTTGATTTGCCAAGCAGACCAGCAATCCGTCGCAACTCAGCGATAATTATCTCCTTGTCGAATGATTCAACGAAGTCGATGTTGAATGGCATCATTGCCTGATCCTGGGGTTCGCCACCGAGTACAACACATCCGTCAGGAAGTTCACTGCGACGTACGTCAATCCGATCGCCAGGATGCAGCCTTGGACTAGATAGTAATCGCGGTTGGAGATGGCTTGGATCGTCAGGCGGCCTATGCCGGGCCAGCTGAAGATCGTCTCGGTCACGATTGCGCCGGCTAGCAATGCGCCGAATTGCAGGCCTAGCACTGTGATGATGGGGATCATGGCGTTGCGCAGGGCGTGGCGGTAGACTACCGTGCGCTCGGGCAGGCCTTTGGCGCGGGCGGTTCGGATGTAGTCCTGGCTGAGCTCTTCGAGCATGGAGGTGCGGACCATGCGGGTGAGGATGGCCGCCAGCGCCCCGCCCATGGTGACGGCGGGCAGAATGAGGTTGGCGAAGGAGCCGGCGCCGGAGACGGGGAGCCATCCCAGCTTGATGGCGAATAGAAGAATGAGGATTGGGCCCAGCGCGAAGTTGGGGAACGAGAGGCCGAAGAGGCTGACTACGCTGAGCAGGCGGTCGTCCCAGCGGTTGCGGCGCTGGGCGGAGCGCACGCCGGCGGGGATCGAAAGGATGATGGCTACGAACAGCGAGGCCAGCGTTAATTGCAGCGTGTAGGGATAGCGCTGGGTCAGAAGACGCGTCACGCTCTGGTTGTAGCGGAACGAGGGGCCGAGGTCGCCGTGGAGGACGCCGCGCCAGTAGTGGATGTATTGCTCGCCGAGTGGCGCGTCGAGGCCGTAGGCGTGGCGGGTGGCTGCGATATCGGCGGGCGGGGCGCCTTCGCCGAGCATTTGCTGGATGGGGTCTCCGGGGACGAGGTGAATTAGGAGGAAGACGAGGCTTACTACCAGCCAGATTACTGGGAGGGTGTAGAGGACGCGTTGGAGGAGAAGTTTCAGTTGCTAGTACCCAGTTGCCAGTTGCCATCCCAGCCTGAGCAGAGAAGGAAACTCCTTGCGAAGCCGGTGGCAGCACGCGCCGCCATGGGGTCCTTCGCTTCGCTCAGGATGACAGGTGGTTGAGATTGGTATTCAATCATCACTTTCAGTCTCCTGCCTGCTTCGCAGACTCCGCCTTGCCCTCGATATTTTCCACCTTCTCGATCTTTACTTTCGCGATGCGGTGACCTTCCATTTCTTCGACGGTATAGCGGTGGCCTTCGTATTCGAAGGATTCGCCTAGGTACGGGATGCGTTGCAGGCGGGCGAGGACGAATCCGGCGAGCGTTTCGAATCCGGCATCGCGGGGCAGGAGCAGGCCGTGCAGGGTCTCGAGATCGAGGATGTTGACCGCGCCTTCGAGCACCAGGACGGACTCGTCGGCTAAGGTGGGTTCGGGCGGGGACACGTCGAATTCGTCTTCGATGTCGCCGACTAGTTGCTCGAGAATGTCCTCGACCGTGATTACACCGGCGGTGGAACCGAACTCGTCGACTACGACGGCGAGATGACGGCGGCGTTGTTTGAATTCGTCGAGGAGTTCGGCGAGAACTTTGGTTTCGGGAACGACCAGGACGTCGTGCATGATCTGGCCGATCTGGGTGCGGGAGATGCGAGTTGCGAGGGGTTGGCCGAGATTGATCAGCCGGAGGCGCACCCAGCGGACGAGCTCCTTGTAATAGAGGACGCCGACGATGTGCTCGGGGCCGCGCTGCGGGTCGTAGACGGGGATGCGCGAGTGCTGGCCTTCGACCACGCGGTTGAGGGCGTCGTCGAGGGTGAGATCCGAGGGCAAGGAAAAGATGTCCGGACGCGCCACCATGACTTCGCGGACGGTGATGCTATCGAGTTCGATGGCGTTGTGGATCATTTCTTCCTGCGAGGCCGGGATCTGCCCGACCTGGCGGCTGGCGGTGACGATGAGTTTGAGTTCGTCGGGAGAATGGACGGGGCCACCGCGGCGGGCGTCGCGCGCGCCGAAGAGCCGCAGGACGAGGCCGCCGGAGCGGCGCATGAAAAAGAGTACGGGGCGGGTGAGGGTAAGGAAGCCTTCCATGGGAGCGGCCACGGCAAGGGCGATCTGCTCGGAACGCTGCAGGGCAAGAGTCTTGGGAACGAGTTCGCCGAGTAGGACGTGGAGGTAGGTGATGAGGCTGAAGGCGATGACGATGGCAATGCCGTGGGCGTAGACGGCCGCGTGCGGGACTTGGTGAACGAACTGGAGGCCTTCGACCAGGCGGGCGACCATGGGTTCGCCGATCCAGCCTAAGGTGAGGCTGACAATGGTGATGCCAAGTTGCACCCCGTTGACCACTTCGTCGAGGTGTTGGTGGAGGCGCTGGACGGTGCGGGCGCCGATGCGGCCGGATTCGATGAGCTGCTGGATGCGGGTATCGCGGACGCTGACCAGGGAGAACTCCGCGGCGGCGAAGAACGCATTCGCTGCCACCAGGAGAAGAATCAGGAGAACGCGGAGCAGCACAAAGGCGATCATTGAGCGGCGATTCTGATGGGTAATTCTAGCATTTCAAAGGTACTGGGAGGACCACGGGGTCTGCGGAGACTGCGACAAAATTCTTTACCACAGAGGACACGGGGGAACACAGAGTAAAACTTTGTTGGTTTGCCGGGCTAACCTTTTTTCTATGAGGACGGTCTAACTTGCAGGTGGCAGGTCGTTTACGCCGCCCAAGTCATTCTGATTCGATTCAAAATCTCGGGAACTAAGACAACTCAGGCTGCGTACAACATAGTGAGAGCCCGGAACGGCTCTCTTCCCGGCAAGCATTTCAGCAAGCATTCAGGAGGCGGTTGTGAACGGAAACGGAAATAATAAGAAGAAGCGTCGGAAACTGATTATTTGGGGCGTGGTAGTAGGAGTGCTCGTCCTGGTGATTGTGGGTGGTGTGTTCGCCGCGACGCGCGGCGGCACAAAGATTGATCCGACAAAGCTAGCGAAGGTGGAAAAGGGCGACCTGGCCAAGAGCGTGGTGGCGACCGGCAAGGTGACGCCTATCACCAAGGTTGAGGTGAAGTCGAAGGCCAGCGGCATTGTGAAAAAGTTGCTGGTGGACTACGGCGACCGGGTGAAGAAAGGCCAACTGCTGGCGCAACTCGACAAGGTGGAGATCGAGGCGCAGGTGGCGCAGTCGCGCGCGGCCCTGGATGCGGCTGAGGCAAACCTCACCAGTTCGCAGGCCGACTTCGAACGCGCCAAGGTGGATGCGGAAGGTCCGGATGTACCACTGCTAAAGCGCGCTTATGACCGGGCGGAGGGCATGGCGAAGGACGGCGTGGTTTCCGCTTCCGCGCTCGACGATGCCGAGAAGAATTATGAAATGTCGCTGAATAAGCAGAACGTAGCCAAGGCGCAGGTGACCGTGCTGAAGGCGAAGATTGCGCAGTCGCGGGCGCAGGTGGCGCAAGATCGAGCCAACCTCACGCAGTTGGAGGAACAGCTCAGTTACACCGACATTGTTTCTCCGATCGATGGCATTGTGCTCTCACGCGATGTGGAGATGGGCGATGCGGTGAGCTCGATTCTGGTGCTGGGTTCTTCAGCCACGCTGGTGATGACGCTGGGCGATACCAGCGAAGTCTATGTGAAGGGCAAAGTGGACGAGAGCGACATCGGCAAGGTATATCTGGGCCAACCGGCGCGGATCAAGGTGGAATCGTTCAAGGACAAAACCTTTACCGGGAAGGTGACGAAGATTTCTCCGATGGGCGTGGAGAAGGACAACGTCACCACATTTGAAGTGCGGGTTTCGATTCAGAATCCGGGCGGCGAACTCAAGGCTGAGATGACCGCGAATGCGGAAATCATCCTGGAAGAACATAAGAACGTGCTGCAGATTCCGGAAGGGGCAATCCTTTACGACAAGGACAAGAAGGCCTCGGTGGAGATCCCAAATCCGAAGGGCAAAGAAGGCAAGGATAAGATCGCAGTCAACATTGGGATTTCGAACGGCGCGAAGACGGAAGTGCTCAGCGGGTTGAAGGAAGGCGATCAGGTGGTGCTGCAGTAGCGGGCTTCGGCCGACGGGCTTCGGCCTTCAAACTTGTGTGGAGTCACTACTACATGAATAACAAACGCAACTCCGGCATTTCAGTTTCTACGGTGCGATCCACGTTCCTCGCGATTGCGCTGGTTGTGCTGCTGGCTTCGACTTTGGCGGTGGCTTCCACGCCGCAGGGAACATTTGAGAAAACGTTCCAGGTCAGCGGGCCGGTGGATCTGGAGGTGCAAACCCACTCCGGCGACATTATTGTGCGCAGCGGGCCGGCGGGATCGGTCTCCATTCGGGGAAAGATCTTCGTTGGGGATCGCTGGCTGATGGGGAACCGGCATCCCGACGTGAGCGATATTGAGCAGCATCCTCCGCTGCGGCAGGACGGGAACAGCATTCACATCGACTACATCACCGCCCATGATATTTCGGTGGATTACGAAATCACCGTGCCCACCGATACCACCATCCGAACCCACAGCGGCTCGGGCGACCAGACCATTGAAGGTACGCACGGCAATGTGGACTTGCAGAGCGGGTCCGGAGACGTGAAACTCTCGCGGCTTACCGGAGAGATTCGTCTGCAGACCGGATCGGGCGATGTGCGGGCACGAGAGATCGCAGGTCCGGTGCGCGGAGGCGCGGGCAGCGGCGACATTGAAGTCGAAGAAACCGGAGCAGGCGACATTGATCTGCATACCGGCTCGGGCAACATTACGGCTCGCGGCATTCAGGGGGCGTTTCGCGCCGAAGCGGGCAGCGGCGATATCACCGGCGAGGGCACGCAATCCGGTGCATGGGAGATCCGCACGGGATCCGGCAATGTGCACGTGCGGTTTCCGGCGGACGCGGCCTTTGACGCAAATCTTTCCACCAGCTCCGGCAGCATGGAGATTAGCCCTGCGATCACGATGACCGTACAGGGCCGGGTGCAGGAGACGCGCAAGCAGATCGTTGGAAAAGTGCGCGGGGGAGGGCCGTTGCTGACCGTGCACACGGGATCGGGCGATATTCAAATCCAGTAGCAGGGGTCAAAAGCAGTGGCCAGTGGCCAGTGGCCAGTAAACCCCAAATCAAGAACATAAAGAAAGGTTTTACTGGCCACTGCTCACTGGCCACTGACCACTTTCTTATTACCTCCGTGCCTTGACTCCGCGGTTCCCAGCAATTACTTTCGAGTATCTGGGAGAACTTTGTCTTCCATCCGCGAGGAACCCTTGGCGTACCGTCCGATTATTACCTTAACTACCGACTTCGGCAGCAATGACCACTTTGTAGGCGCGATGAAGGGGGTCATTCTGGATATCGTTCCGGATGCGCAGATTGTCGATATCTGCCACTCCGTACAGGCCTTCGACGTATTGGATGGGGCGCTGACGATTTCGCAGGCGTATTCCTATTTCCCGAACCGGACGATCCATGTGGTAATCGTGGATCCTGGCGTAGGTACAGCACGGCGGCCGATCCTGGCCTCGAGCGACAAATATCACTTCGTTGCGCCCGACAATGGCGTGCTCTCGCTGGTCTACGCCCGCGAAGAGCGCATGCACGTGCGGCACATCACCTCCGAACACTACTTTCTGCAGCCGGTGAGCAACACCTTCCATGCACGCGACATTTTTTCTCCCGTGGCCGCATACCTGGCCAAAGAGGTCGACTCCCTGAAGTTTGGGGAAGAAGTGGAAGACTACGTGAAGTTTTCGGCGCCGAAGCCGAAAGCCGTCGATGGAAACCGCCTGCGCGGGGTGGTGCTGAAAGTCGACCGCTTCGGAAACCTGATCACCAACATCACTCCGCAAGACGCTCCCGCGCTTTTCGCAGCCGGAGCTACAGGATTTAAGATCGTCGTGGGCAGCCGCGAGATTACGGAAATTCGCAATGCCTATGCCGAAGGCGCTCCGGGAGAAGTGATCGGCCTTCTCGGAAGTATGGGCTTCCTGGAAATCGCCGCCAACCGTGGAGCCGCGGCCCAGTTGACCGGAGCCGGCAAAGGAAACGAAGTATCCGTTATTCTCGGCGGGGCTGCCGCCGCAGGTGCATAAAACAGTGGCCAGTGGCCAGTGGCCAGCGAAAACAGGTCCATTTCTAGAGCCCGATTTTACTGCCCACTGGTCACTGATCACTGACCACTGCTTCTCGGCTTGGGATGGGCATAGCGCTCCATCTCGCCCGTCCACTTAAGAAAACGCCAGAGACTGGTGCGTTCCCGCCACAGAAACTCCCAAAACTCAAGGAATCCGATTTGCGTCATCTTGACGCCGCAGTAGGTCTCGATGCGCCACAGCAGGTAGGGGCTCCGCCACGGAGCCAGGCGATGGCCTTTGGTGGCGTTCCAGAGAAAGCGGAGCGTGTAGCGCATGGCCTCATGATACCTACGGACGGCACCCTTCGACCACCCCCGGACCAAACACAGTAGTCATCCCGAGCGAAGCGAGGGACCTTGGTGCTTGCTCGCAGCGGCAATGGTGCAGGCAAAGACCAGGGCCCCTCGCTGCGCTCGGGATGACAGTTTGTAATGGACACGTCCTTGTTAATTCGCTCCATGTTAGAATCCTGTCTCCGCCAGGAACTTCCTGCTATGTCCGACGCAAACGTCCGCCAACAAGCCGAAGACCGCTACTATGCCGCGCTTGATTTGATGGGGGATGGGAAGCTGGAGGAGGCGGTAACGGCTTACCGGGAATCGCTGGCGATCGACCCTGAATTTACCGAGGCCATGCATGGGCTGGCACGCGCGCTGCAGGATCTGCAACGTTACGATGAAGCGATCGCGGTGGCCCAGCGAATTACGGAGTTGGATCCGGACGACGTGCTGGCGCGCACCAGCTTGTCGGTGCTTTATCAGAAAAAAGGAATGATTCCGGAGGCGGAAGCCGAGGGAGCCAAGGCACGGGTGCTGGGTTGGAAGCAACAGTTGAAGAAAAGCAGATCCTAGCTCCTAGCTTCTAGCTTGAAAATCCCCCCTTCGGTGAATCTCGCACGCGAATTCCAGCGCCTAAAGGCGTGCTCATCGGACAGAACTTACGGCACGCCTGAAGGCGTGCCCTGATACGAATCTCGCTGACGCCGCGGGTTGACGAAAGAGCTAGAAGCTACGAGCTAGAGGCTAGAAGCTCACAGCTCGTACTTCTTCATCAAATGCCGGAAAGACCGGTAGGAGATGCTGAGCAGATCGGCGGCTTTGGTTTGCACACCGTTGGAGCGGTCCAGAGCGCTTTGCAGCAGAGTGCGCTCGATGCCCGCCACATAGACTTCCATTCCCACACCTTGAGGAAGCACAGCCCCCGGCTCGATCTCTGACATGCCTCCGGAAGCACCAGCCGCGGCGGCGCGAGCCTTGGCTCGTTCCACCGGTAGTTCGACGTGCAACTCGTTGGTCATTTCCAATGCAACCGCGCGCTCGATGGTGTTTTCCAACTGGCGAACGTTACCCGGCCAATCGTACCCACAGAGAGCGTCGAGCGAGTTTTGATTGACCCGCAAGATGCTTCGGTTGGCGGCCGCGGCGTATTTCTTTAGAAAGTGATTGGCCAGCAGGGGGATGTCTTCGCGGCGCTCGCGCAGGTCCGGCACGCGGATGGGGATGACGTTGAGACGGTAGTAGAGATCTTCGCGGAAAAGGTTTTCGGCGACGGCCTTGTCGAGGTCGCGGTTGGTGGCGGCGATGACTCGCACATCAATGGAGATCTCGCTGGTGCCGCCGACCGGACGGACGGTGCGCTCCTGCAACACGCGCAGCAGTTTCACCTGCATGGCCATGGTCATTTCGCTGATTTCGTCGAGGAAGATGGTGCCGCCGCCGGCAACTTCAAAGAGTCCCCGCTTGTTTTGATTGGCGCCGGTAAAAGCTCCCTTCAGGTAGCCGAAGAGTTCGCTTTCCAGCAGAGTCTCTGGGAAAGCGCCGCAGTTCACCGAGACGAAGGGCTCGGTGGCGCGGGGCGAACAGATGTGGACAGCGCGGGCTACCAGTTCTTTACCGGTGCCGCTTTCGCCGTGAATCAGGACCGTGCTGGCGGTAGAAGCGACGGTGCGGACGGTGTGCTTTAACCGCTCCATGGCGGCGCTGGAGCCGATGATGTTGTCGAGCGAGTTGTGGGAAGCAGCGTCGCGGCGCAGGGCGAAATTTTGTTTACTGAGAGACAGTTTTTCGAGCACGCGGTTGATGGCAAGCTTGATTTCGTCGACCAGGCCGGGACTCTTGCGAATGTAATCCGACGCGCCTCCGGCTTTTACCGCTTCCACCGCGGCTTCGTAGTCGTCCACAGCGGTGATGAGGATGACCGGGGAATCGGGTGAAACGCGATGGGCATGACGCAGAACTTCGATGCCGTCGATGTTCGGCATCTTGATGTCGGTGATGATGAGATCGTAAAGGGCGCCGTCGATCTTGTTCTTGGCTGCCTGACCGGATTGCACGGTCTCGACGCGATGTCCGTCGCGGCGCAAGGCAATGTCGAGCATTTCGCAGATGGAGCGCTCATCGTCGCAAACCAGGATGTTAGCCACGCACCCTCCCTTCCGCCGCCGCAGCCGCGAGTTGCGCGGGCCGAGCCGCAGGCAGCGAGGGTGGGACGAAATCGGAGGCAGGGCGAGTGCCGGGCGATTGCCTCTCTGCCTCGAGCCGCCGCAGCCGCATGACGAACGTGGTTCCCTGCCCGGGCTTGGAGCGCGCCCACACTTTGCCTTCGTGCGCCTGTACGATCTGGTAGACGACCGCCAGTCCAAGGCCGGTGCCCCCTTCAAAGTTCGATTGGAAGGGCTCGAAGATTTTTTCCGTCTGTTGCGGGGTCATTCCGGTTCCGGTATCCGCAAAGCTGACTTGCCAGTCATCGGCCAGAGGTTCGATCGAGACCTTGAGTGTGCCACCGTCGCGCATGGCGCGCACGGCGTTCTCGGCGAAATTCCAGAAGACTTGTTTGATTCTGTCGCCGTCGGCGAGCACCCAGGCTTCCTGGACGGCAAACCCGCTCTCAATGACGATGCCGGTATTTTCCACGGTCATGCGGTGTCGCATGAGGGTGAGTGTGTCTTCCAACAGGGGCACGAGGTCGGTCTTGTCGAAGTGATACTGTTTGCCGCGGGAGTAAGCCAGAAAATCTGTAATGATTCCGTTCAGGCGGTGCGATTCACGGGTGACGATATCGAGCAGGCGCCGGTGTTCCTCGCTCATCTCGGGGATGCCGGAGAGCATGCTGACGGAGCCGGCGATGGAAGTAAGCGGATTGCGGATTTCGTGGGCGATGGCCGCCGCCAGCCGGCCCACAGCCGCCAGCCGATCCTGCATGCGGACTTCGCGCTCCAGACGACGGATTTCGGTGAGGTCATCCAGGGCATAGACATAGCCGAGGGCACCGCGCTCGGGCACGCTCAGGGCGGCCACTCTTACTCGAACCGTCCGGCGGAATGTTCCCGCCGTGTCGAACCGGACTTCCGCGTGGGTCTGCGACTCGGCGTTCGGTAGGGCGTCCAAGAACAACTCCGTGACCGGTTTTCCCAGCAACTGGGCGGCCGTGCGCTCCAGAAGCTTCTGGGCCGCACTGTTGACCAGCGTAATCCGCCCATCGAGACCGGTCGTGATCAACCCGCTGCTGACCGACTGAATAATGTTCTCGTGCAGGATCTGAAGATCCTCGAGCGCGCCGCTGGCGTATTTCAGTTGCACGCGCGCCTGCCGTAACTTGGCGACCAGCAGGCCGGCCAGGTAGGCGACCGCGAGGAACGCAAACAGGTTCACGAGAATGATTCCCTGCAGCGCTTTCAGGTCAGGATGAGTTGTGCAGTAAGACCGGACAACGCCGTAGTAATTGAGTTCCAGAACCGTTCCGTAAAGAATGAAGGCAAGAGCGGCGACCAGATAAGCCCACACCCGCGGAAGCAGAATGCTGGCCACGATAATGACCAGAGGGTAGAGGAAGTTGAGAGAACTGTCCCAACCTCCGGTCTGATGCACGACCAGACTAACCAGGACCAGGTCGGTCATAACCTGCAAGGATGCTTGCAAGCGATGCTCATGCCAGGCGGAAAGCAGGAGCGCATAGAAGAGCGAAAAGGCATACCACACGAGGACAGTGCTGACGAAAAGGCGCAGGGGCAGCAGTGCAGGCGTGAAGTGCGCCACGGTCAGCTGGATTACCAGCAGAAAAGTCAGGATCAGGATCCGTACTCTGACCAGCCAAGCCAGCCAATTCCGCTCGTCAAAAGTCGATTGCATTGAGTCCCGATGTCCTGGAAGAAACATCCGGCACGAGCCGCAGGCCCGGGCCGACCGAATCTCCGCCAGCCAGCAAAAGGCTGGCTTTACCAAGGTTGGGAGGCCTTCTTAAGAGAGAACGCGGTCTCCCAACCGGATTGTGTTTTTCTAGCCAGCCAACTTGGCGATCATGGCGAACAGTGGCATGTAGAGCGAAATCACGATGCCTCCGATGGTTACGCCGAGCACGCCGATGATGACCGGCTCCAACATGGCCAGCATGTCCTTGGTGGCTGCGTCCACTTCTTCTTCGTAGAAATCAGCGATCTTCTGCAACATGCTGTCCATCGCGCCAGTGGCTTCGCCGACGCCGATCATCTGAGTCACCATGTTCGGAAACACACCACATTCCCGGAGGGGGTCGACGATGGTTCGGCCTTCTTCGATGGCTTTGCGCACTTTCATCAGCGCTTCTTCCAGAACGGCGTTGCCGGAAGTTCTGGCGGTGATAGCCAGACCTTCCAGGATGGGCACGCCCGAGGTAATCAGGGTACCCAGAGTGCGCGTGAAGCGGCCGACAGCGATCTTGCGCAACAGGCTACCGACAACCGGCATCTTGAGCAGCGCTTTGTCGAAGTAATAGCGCCCTCGCGGGTGCTTGCGGATCTGCTTAAGGCCGAAAACCAAGCCAACGACTCCGCCGATGACAACCCACCAGAAACTCTGCACGAACCCGCTCAACCCCATGACGATACGAGTGGGAAGAGGCAGGGCAACGCCCAGTCCAGCAAAAAGGTTGGAGAAGATGGGTACGACCCACTTGAGCAGAGCACCGACAATCAGCGTAGCAATGCCTACGACCGCCACGGGATAGATCAACGCCGATTTCACGGCCGCCTTCAGGCGAACCGCTTTTTCGACGTAGGTCGCCAGCCGCTGCAAGATGATATCCAGGATACCGCCGGTTTCACCCGCTTCGATCATGTTGGTGGTGAGGTCGTCGAAGACATTGGGGTAACCCCGCATGGCATTGGCCAGAGTCGCGCCGCCTTCCACCGTGGTACGGACGCCGGTCAGCGTCTTCTGGAACGTCTGGCTTTCCTGGTTCGCTGCCAGGATTTCCAGACATTGCACCAGCGGCAGTCCGGCATCGATCATGACCGAGAACTGGCGGAAGAAAATTGCGATGTCCTTGACCTTGACCTTACTCGATCCGAAGGTAGGCATGGAGAATTCCTTGCCTTTTTCCCGGATCGCACCGGGCGTAATGCGCTCGCGTCGCAATTGCTGTCCCAGCGCCTGTTTGCTTGGCGAATTCCGTTCCCCGGAGATCTTCTGTCCGTCGGCGTCTTTGCCGGAAAATGTGAAAACTGGCATGGTTTTAATCTCTCCTCAACTGGCGGTCGCTGATTCCCGAACTCCTCTGCGGCCCAACTGGCTGGGCTTTGCTCCTTGTAGCCATCGCCATATGCGATGTACCGTCACTGTTCTAGCCTTTCGATTGCGTAGCTCCTCGCGCCAGAGCCGATCCGGTCGTACCGCCCCGATTCGACAAGGTGGCGCCGCGGTTAATCATTTCCTGCAGTTCTTCCGGATTGCTGGAGCGCTGCAGCGCTGTTTCCAGCGAAACCAGCTTCTGGGAATAGGCCGTGGCCAGCGCCTGGTTGAACGTTTGCATGCCGAATTTGTCCTGTCCGGACTGCATGGCCGAATACACCTGGTGAATCTTATCCTCGCGAATCAGATTGCGGACCGCGGGATTCGGGATAAGAATTTCCATGATCATGGCGCGGCCCTTGCCATTCATGGTCGGCAGCAGGGTTTGGCACATGACGCCTTCCAACACCAGCGAAAGTTGGGCTCGAATCTGCGGCTGCTGGTGCGCCGGAAAAACGTCGATGATGCGGTTGATGGTGGAGGTTGCCGAATTGGTGTGCAAGGTACCGAAGGTCAAGTGACCGGTTTCGGCGATGCGCAGCGCCGACTCGATGGTTTCCAGATCGCGCATTTCACCGATCAGCACGACATCTGGATCTTCACGAAGCGCGGCTCGTAAGGCATCGGTAAAGCTCTTGGTATCGGCATGGAGTTCGCGCTGGTTGACCACGCAGTTCTTATTCATGTGCACGAACTCGATGGGATCCTCAATAGTGAGGATGTGGTCGTGGCGCTCGCTATTGATCTTGTCGATCATGGCCGCCAGAGTCGTCGATTTGCCGGAGCCGGTCGGTCCCGTGACCAGCACCAGACCACGCGGCTTGTCGCAGAGCTTGCTCACCACGGCGGGCAGGCCGAGCTGATTAAAAGACTTGATTTCGAAGGGAATCAGACGGAACACAGCGGCCGTGGCTCCGCGCTGGTTGAATACGTTGGCACGGAAACGGGCCAGCCCCTTCAATCCGAACGAAAAGTCGAGTTCGAGGCTTTCCTCGAAGCGATGCTTCTGCGAGTCGGTCATCACGCTGTAGGCGAGTTGTTTCGTCTCGGCCGGCGTCATCTGCGGCAAATCGAGCGGCACCAGGTGGCCGTGCACGCGGATCTGTGGAGGCGAATTGGTGGTGATGTGGAGATCGCTGCCGCTCATCTCCAGCATTCTCTTGAGCAAATCACTTAACGACAAAGCCATGGCAAGAATCCTTCCTTCACGTTCTTAATCTCTTATTCTTCGTCCGTTAGTCGTTGGTCGTTGGCCATTGGCGAACGACTAGCGACCAACGGCGCTCTTCCTCAGTGAATGGTTTCGCGGGCAACTTCTTCGAGTGTGGTCATGCCCGCCGCAACCTTGATTAAGCCGCTTCGACGCAGCGTGATCATGCCGCGCTCGATCGCCTTCTTTTTCAGTTCAACCGCCGATGCGCCCACCAGAACCAGTTCTCTGATCTCGTCATCCACTTCCATCACTTCATACAAACCGCAGCGGCCTTTGTAACCGGTGTTGTTGCAAATACCGCAGCCCTTGCCTTTCTGGATCTTGACGGTCTTGGCTTCTTCCGGCCCGTATCCTTCTTCGATCAGGGTTTGCACCGGAACCTCTACGACCTCGGCGCAATCCTTACAAATGCGCCGCACCAGACGCTGGGCGCAGATCAGGTGAACCGAGGTAGCCACCAGGAATGGCTCAATGCCCATGTTCATCAAGCGGGTAATGGTCTCGGGCGCGCCGTTGGTGTGCAGAGTGGAAAGCACCAAGTGGCCGGTAAGTGCGGCCTTGATGGCGATTTCCGCAGTTTCGAAATCGCGGATTTCGCCGACCAGGATGATGTTGGGATCCTGCCGCAGGAAGGATCGCAGAGCGGCGGCAAAGTTCAGGCCGATCTGCTCCTTCATCTGCACCTGGTTGACGCCACCCAACTGAAACTCGACCGGATCTTCGGCGGTCATAATGTTGGTGTCGGGCTGGTTCAGGCGCGAAATCGCGGAATAGAGTGTGTTGGTTTTGCCCGATCCCGTGGGTCCGGTGACCAGCACCATGCCGTAGGGCTTGAGAATGGCTTTTTCGAATTTCACCAGCGACTCGGGTTCGAAGCCGAGCTTGGTCATGTCGAGGCGCAGGTTCTCTTTGTCGAGCAACCGGAGCACGATCTTTTCGCCCCAGAGTGTGGGCAGCGTGCTGACGCGGAAATCGAGCTGCTTCTTGCGGCCGCCGATGTTCATCTTCAGCATGATGCGGCCGTCCTGAGGCAGACGCTTCTCGCTGATGTCGAGCTTGGCCATGATTTTCAGGCGCGAAGTGATGGCGTCCTTGAGCTTGAGCGGCGGCGACATGATCGACTGCAGGACGCCGTCAATGCGGAAGCGTACCCGGAACTCTTTTTCGTAGGGCTCGATGTGAATGTCGCTGGCGCCCCGCTTGACCGCGTCGGTGAGGATCAGATTCACCAACTTGACTACGGGAGCTTCATCCGCAGCTTTCTCCAGCTGCGAGAGCTCCATCTGCGCTTCTTCCGCCTGCACTTCGACGTCGGACTCGTTCATCTCCGACATCGACTGCATCACGGTTTCGAGGTCTTCTTCATTGCCCTTGGCGGCCCCGTACGATTTATCGATGCCCGCCAGGATGGAACTCTCGGAGGCGACAACCGGCTCGATGTTGAAACCGGTCATAAACTTGATATCGTCCATCGCAAAGACGTTGGTGGGATCGACCATCGCGATGGTCAGCGATGCGCCCACGCGGCTCAAGGGAAGAATCTGGTAGCGCTTCGCGGTTTCAAACGGAATCAGCTTGACTACGGCGGGGTCAATTTCAAAATAAGAAAGGTTGATGGCCGGAACGCCGTACTGCCGGGAAAGAAAATTGGTGACGTCCTCATCCGTGAGGAAGCCAAGCTTCACCAAGGCAGAGCCCAAGCGGACGTTCTGCTCCTTCTGCGCCTTAGTGGCTTGTTCCAACTGCTCTGGGGTAATGATCTTCTCTTTGACGAGAAGGTCACCCAGCCGTTGAGACATACGTCGATCTCCTGTCCGCTTAATGGAACGATGCCTGGAACTGTTACCGGCATTTGCACAAAACGCTGCTTTTGCTGCGGCGTCTTCGTGTTGACACAAATTGTCACAGCAAGTCGATTACCGTACCAGTTACCGTGGTACTTGGACCTGCCGTCGCTCCAGACACATAGCGAGCTTTCTTTCCGAACCCACGCCAGATGAGCTTTTTCCCTGGCAACACCTCGATCGCGAGCTGAGGTACATGCACTTCGGTAAGCTCCGGTAAGGATGTGCCGCCATAGGGTCTGCACCTCTCGCAGCCGGCGTACACTCACCGGGGAGGAGTCCTGACATTGCCGGCCGACGCCAAGCAGAGGCGGATTCGAACCTACTACCGCGCGTTGTTTCGAACCTGGGGACCACAGAACTGGTGGCCGGCGGAGTCGCGCTTTGAGATGATCGTGGGCGCTTATCTCACGCAGAACACGGCGTGGACGAATGTGGAAAAGGCGTTGACGAATCTTCGCGCGGCGCGGCTACTTAGCGCGCAGG
>Ga0302320_10008293_pt1:17500-22662 | contig 22662 bp, 14 predicted proteins | sample Bog_T0_3_FD_202130 | JGI IMG/M metagenome (GOLD analysis project Ga0302320, IMG submission 202130) | Peat permafrost microbial communities from Stordalen Mire near Abisko, Sweden - Bog_T0_3 | ecosystem: Environmental > Terrestrial > Soil > Wetlands > Peat | place: Sweden: Abisko... | reverse complement strand
GCCGACCTGTTATCTTTTCAATTTGCGCCTTGTGGCTGAACCTCGGCTTGAGGCCATCCCCCGCGCGCTGCACCGCCCCATCATCGAAGCCCATTTTTCTTAACACACGCCGCGCTCTGCGCCGGCATCTCTCTTGCTCGCTGTCATCCACGGCGCGGGCGTCCATCGGTACCGCGAGTACATGGCGGATCAGCGAATCCAATTCACGCAGCGCATGACCGGCAAGCGGCCGCGACACGATCAGCGGAAGCCGACCGCTGCTCAGTCGGCAAAGGTCCGCATAGCGATCCGCGATCGCCGTTCCCAGTAATTGGCGAAGGAGACGATCTGTATCCGCCTGCTCTTCGGACAGACCAAACGGATCGGCGCTGTCGGCCTCGGCGCTTTCCAATCTCGCACTCCGTTGCGTTTTCTTCTTACCCTCAACATTCTCAGATTTGACGCCAGTATACGATCCCATTTGCGGTTCGCGGCGCGGCCTTCGCTCGCAACCCGACCACGCAGTGTAATGGAACCTGGTCTCCTGCCCGCTTCTCCAGAAAGCGGCCACCTTACCGAAGATGCGCAGAGATTCTCGACACAACATCACGAGAAATATCTAATTCGGGCGCCCGGAGACTTTTCGTCAAACGCCATAAGCCCGCCAACGGCGGGCTTATGGGCAACTTTGTAGTTAAATCGCTAGAGACTGGACTGGTTGGCTGGGGGCGGGATTCGAACTACGAGATGGCCGCTTCCTCCGCCGCCAATTTGTAAGGGCGTCAAGGCTTGTAGCCCCGTGTAGCCCCAGAGCCCTATTTCGCGAACAAAGTGAGATTTGCTCGGGCTACAAATGGGAAATTCTTATTTGATTTCATGGCGGTCCCGAGAGGAGTCGAACCTCCGACCTTCGGTTTAGGAAACCGCCGCTCTATCGAGATTGAGTAATCAGGGCGTCGGTAGAATGAGTTGGGCTCAATCGCGACGGGCTCCGACGCAGGATAAAGAAGTGATCGCGCGATTACTTCCCATGAAATGACGGTAGATTTGCACGTCGAGCAGAAGATCTCAAATTGAGATGATTTGAGTTAGCCAATCATGCAGCATAAGGGGACTTACTTCCCATAAGGTGTAAGCCCCAATGAGCTTCCGGCTCTTGCGTCAAATCGCTGGGTAGATCGACCCGCGTCGATGCCGATGGGCAATGAATGCGCCGGCGACTCCGGCAAGTGACGGGATAATCAGCTAACGAATCCGTGTGACTTGACGGTAAATGCTGATCGTCATCGCCGACTCCAAGCCGGCGTGGAATGCCGGGAAGAAAATTCGACTAAAAACAATCTGTCAAAATTTTTGGCCGCTACCCCAACGCTACCCCGGCCGCAAAATTTGTTGGCATGCGCCGCTACCCCAAAACGGGTGCCCGCTAGCACCTTGTATCTACAAGAGTTTATTGTCGGGATATGGTGGGCGCACCAGGGCTCGAACCTGGGACCCGCTGATTAAGAGTCAGCTGCTCTGCCAGACCCGACATCGACAGAAAAACGAAACGGCCCCGACGCTTTTGGCGTCAGGGCCGTTTTGTCGAGCGCCGCAAGGAAGCGGCGTGCATTCATCGGTCAGCGAGAAAACTCATTGCTGTCGAACCAATCGCGGAACTGCCGCTGCAACTCCTTTCGATCAAGCTTATCGCCCTCTTCCAAAGCTTGATCGCACCAGTCATCGACTAGATCCTCAAGCTCCTGGTCAGTCAGCTTCTCCCAATCGATATGCTCGCACTCGATGATGAAGCGAAGCCACTCGGTCTCAAGCGTGTCGTCCACAGGGCCCTCCTGGGGTTTAAAAACCGTCGAGTCATGACGGCGCTCAGCGCATGCGGGATTCCGCACGTGAACGCGTGAGACCCGCGGAGGACGCGGAAAGGGCAGATTTGATTTTCAAACAGCGGCATTGGCAAAAAAATAACAGCGCGGAACTTATCGTAAGCTGGATCGTCAATTAGGCGCCTTCAAGGCTCGGACCACGGGCCGATATGACGGAGTCAACTGGCTTGCGTTAGAGACACTACGCACTTTAGCGGCGTCGCTCAAAGTGCCACCTCGATTTACTACCTCGGCCTCCGTGGGTCCGTCACCAAGTCCGGAAGCTGGTGCTCGGGCTCAAAAACCACCTCATGAACCTCGAACACGTGACCGCCGCCCTTTGCCGCATCAGGATTTGACGCGATCAGCAGCCCGTCCGCGACGAGCCGGCGGATCGCATAGTCGACCGCCGTCACCGGCATCGACCTCTGCAATAGCCGGACGACGTCGCGCCGCGCCAGCAGCGGAAACGCGGCGCTGGCGTATTGCTGGGCAAAACTGATGATCCTTCTCGCGTCCCTTAACTCGGGAGCGACGCTTGCCGGCGCCAGAACGCTGCGCGCAGACGGCAGCATGCACTGCTCGACATAGGCTATCGCACGCCGAGCGGCGTCTTCGCCGACCTCGCCTGGCATCTGGTCCGCCCTGCTCGGAGCGCTATCCAAAATGTGCAGCAGATAAGCGATGCGAGCGGTGACGTCGGCAGCGCCGGCGTAATAATCCGCAAGCGGCGGCAGCATTGAAGTCGCGACGTGCACGGCCTTCAACTTCGCCAGGTTGAGTACCTTGCGTGCGGCGCCCGAGAGCCGCAGCGGCGGCTGGCTGCCCTGGGCGGCGCCGGCGAGCGCCCGCACGCGTCTGAGGATCTCAGTCAAGACTGTGACCGCGTCGGCCGAATGCGGCATCGACTTTTCTTCAGCGGTGACGAACAGCGTAGCCGCCAGCGCGTTCGAGCTCGCCTTGTGGAGTCCGAAGAGGTCGACGGTGGCGAGCGTGCCGATGACCGACGCCACCACCGGGCGCATGCGGATGCAGCCGGCAGCCCGCGGATCGGCGAGCTCGAGCGCGCGGCCGGCGCCGGCATCGTTGAGAAGCTGCGCCGTCGGCAAGTCATAGTTGGCGCCGAAGCCGGCCATCGTCGGCATCCGGCGCCCGTCGACGAGCAGGATCCCGCCGCTCGCGGCCTCTAGAGCACGCTTTACTTCGGTTTGGACCGGATCGCGCAGCAGGAAGCGAGGCCGCGGCAGAGCCGACGACGCGACCATGGTCGCGGGATCAAGACCGTCAGACAGCCCGGCAAGGCCCAGCAGGCCGGCATTGGCCAACGTTTGATACAACAGGCGCCGCCGGCCGGCAGCGGTCGCATTTTGCAGATCAGCCTTCTCCTTGTCGGCGTGCCAGCGTTCCACTTCATCCTGTTCCAGCGCGTAGCCGGCCTGGAGCACCGGCGCGATGGCGCCCGGCAGCGCGTGCGTCTCGCCGACGACGGCGACGCGCAGCGCCAGCGAGCCACCCTCGCCGTACGCGTTCTTGCCGGTGTCGAGCCGCACGCCATGACTGGCGGCGCCGGTCGCTGCCAGCACGGCGGCAACCGACATCGCGTCCGCAAATAGCTTTGCGATCGCAGGCGGCAGCGTGCCCGCCGGCGGCGAGGTCGCGGGCTCGATGTGAACGCCCTGGAGGCACGTCAAAACAGGCGCGCCATCGCCCGCCGCCGCTTTGCTCGCACCGTCACCGGCATTACCGGGATTTTCCGCAGCGGGCTTGGCCGCGCCGGCGGTCTTGTTGGTCTTGTTCGTCTTGGCGCTCTTCGGCTTCGGCTTGCTCCTGTCCTTGGCCTTCTTCGCCGTGTCAGGCCCGGACGCAGCGTCCGGCGCCGGCGGCGGCTCCGCTCCGGCTTGTTCGCCGGTGCCGGGATCGATCGGCGGCACCATCTCGGGGGACGGGCCCTGCGCTTCAACACCGCCGTCGGCCGGCGGCGACGTATCCTGTGCATCGGAATTCTGTTCGGGAGCCACCGTCGACGACGGCTCTTCCTGGTGATCGGGCGTCTTGGTTGTCGCACTCATGAGAGATCTCCATGATCGTGTTACGCGGAGCGTTATCTCTATTGCGGTCATGAGTTTCGGGGAGTGCCAAGCATTACTTTGCGGTCGTCACGGTTTCGATGCGGTTTTGGAGGGATCGAGCAAGTCTGCGTTTCGCGCTGACTCCGGCAAAATTTGTTGACGACGCCAGATATTCTGGGAAAAGCGACGGGAGTCACAGACACCGATAGCGCCGCCTGCAACCCCAAAAGCGTCGTCAGCGCGCCTTCGAGAAATCTGTGGATAGCGCTTGCCTTCGGCCTGTCGCGCGGAGCGCGGCCGCCGAAAATCGTCGGCACTCATGCAAGAGTGGAAGTAATTTGGATGGTGCCGGACCGAGGCGCGGCATCACTGCGCCGGCATCTCGCGGCTGCATTTGCGTGCGTGCGCTCAGAAAAAAAGCCGCACTAGCGCCTGAGGTGGCGCGGGTGCGGCGTTAACCAGCTGCTTTTGGTCCAGTTGTATCCCGCGATGTATCAGTGATACATCCGGTTTTTAACCCTTGGGCGGACTTATCTATTGTTTCCAGTTGGTTAGGACGAATTTGGTTGCGGGGGTAGGATTTGAACCTACGACCTTCAGGTTATGAGCCTGACGAGCTACCGGGCTGCTCCACCCCGCGTTAAACTTGTTGGCGCTGTGTATCAGCCCGGATCTTTCCGGTCGACGGCCTTAGCTGCGCTAAGGCCTATGGCTGCTCCACCCCGCGATAAAACACGAAGCGCGGGGAACACCCGCGCCTTTCGGGAGCTATCTAGCAATGGTGGATGGCTATGGGAAGGGCTGAAAACAGGGCATTTCATGAACTTGTCATGAAACCGGGGCAAAACCCGGCCATGGGGGAGGTAGCGGCGGAGGACGACGGCAGTTTCGGCGACGGACTCGCCGCGGCCGCGCGTTCCATCATTGCCGATGCCCGCGCGACTTTGGCCGACACCGAGCTTTCCGATGCCGAGGCGGTGCATGAACTGCGCAAGGCGCTCAAGCGCTGGCGCGCTTTGATGCGCCTGCTCGCCCGCCCACTCGGCGAGCAGGCCGAAGCGATGCGCACCGAAGCGCGCGAACTGATGCGGGCTTTATCGGGCGCCCGCGACGCCCAATCGACGCTCGACGCACTGGCCGACGCCGCCAAGGCCGGGCTGCCTTTTTCCGAGACTTCAATGGCGACGATCCGCGCCAGGCTCGACGACATCAAGGGCGCGGCCGAGCACACAAGTTTCACCAAGGCGATGCG
>Ga0302320_10008293_pt1:0-10000 | contig 22662 bp, 14 predicted proteins | sample Bog_T0_3_FD_202130 | JGI IMG/M metagenome (GOLD analysis project Ga0302320, IMG submission 202130) | Peat permafrost microbial communities from Stordalen Mire near Abisko, Sweden - Bog_T0_3 | ecosystem: Environmental > Terrestrial > Soil > Wetlands > Peat | place: Sweden: Abisko... | reverse complement strand
GCCGAACCTGACGCCGAGGTCGCGTTTGTGATGCGCGATCTGGCGCCGATGATGCCGCGGCTTCGCATCGGTTTGCTGACGCCCACCGACGAGGTGATGGCGCGCGTGCGCGAAGCGGCCGAGTGGAATAATAAAAACGCCAATCATATGCCGGTGGCCGACAATATCACCGGCATTAAGCTGGCCTATGCCGGCGCCGGCACGGCCGATCCTTACGCCGGTTTTGAAGCGCGCATCGTTCCCGAGAACATCACTTTGCTGCCGAAGACCACCAATCAGACGACCGGCGGCAATGCCTTCAATGAAAAACAGATCGTGGCCAAGAAGGGCGAAACCGTTTCGTCCATATTACGCGATCTCGGCGCGACGCCCGACGATATCGGCGCGCTCGTCAAAGTGCTCGGCCCGCGCGGCCGTGACGGCGGCATCAAGGAAGGCCAGAAGATACGCGTGCTAATGGCCGCGGTGCCGGGAACCCAGCGGCTGCAGCCGATCCGCGTGATCGTCGCCAATGACGCATCGATCGACGCTGTCGTGGCGCTAGCCGATACCGGCAAATATGTCTCGGTCGATGTGAAGAATGTCGATACCGAGGTGGCCGCCGAAGAAAGCCCCGACGACAACGATACTTCCGGCGTGCGGCTTTATCAAAGCGTCTACGAGACCGCGCTGCGCAACCAGATTCCGCGGCCCATTATCGACGACCTGATCCGCATCTATTCTTACGACGTCGATTTCCAACGCAAGGTGCAGCCCGGCGATTCCTTCGAGGTGCTTTACGCCGGCGAGGAAGAAACGCCAGCCGCCGACAGCCGCAACGACGTCTTGTTCGCCACGCTGACGGTGGGCGGCGAGACCAAGAAGTTCTACCGCTTCCAGTCGCCGGATGACGGGCTGGTCGATTATTATGACGAGGCCGGCAAGAGCGCGAAGAAATTTCTCGTCCGCAAGCCGGTCGCCGAGGGCATCATGCGCTCGTCATTCGGCATAAGGCGCCACCCGATCCTCGGCTACACCAAGATGCATACCGGCGTGGACTGGGCGGCGCCCACCGGCACGCCGATTTACGCCGCCGGCAACGGCACGGTTGAAAAGGCCGGCTGGGAATCGGGCTACGGAAAATTCGTCCTGATCCGCCACAATAACGGGTATGAGACCGCCTATGGCCATATGAGCGCTTTCGCCCGCGGCATGGACGAAGGCACCCGCGTGCGGCAAGGCCAAGTGATCGGCTTTGTCGGCTCCACGGGTCTATCGACCGGCTCGCATGTGCATTACGAAATCCGAGTCAACGGCCGCTTTGTCGATCCCATGCGCATCAAGCTGCCGCGTGGCCGCGAGTTGCAGGGCCCGATCCTCAATGCCTTCGAGACCGAACGCGAGCGGCTAGACGGCATCATGGCGCGCAAGCCTGCGCGCGTTGCCTCGAGCGCGCCGCAGATTAGATAAGCATTTCAGGAGCACCAACTCTTTCTTGACCTCCCCCTGGAGGGGGAGGTCGACGCGCGAAGCGCGTCGGGTGGGGGTGAGCTTTCTTCCGACAGAAATCACCCCACCCCGGCGGACTTTGTCCGCCGACCCTCCCCCTCCAGAGGAGGGTAAGAAGAACTCTTAAGCCGCCTGTGCCAGCTTGCCGTTGAAGGTGAGCCCGTTCTTGGCGGCCGAGATGGTGACCTTCTCGCCATCCTTGATGACGCCGGCGAGGATCATTTCGGCCAACTGGTCCTGCACGGACTTCTGGATCACCCGCTTGAGCGGCCGTGCGCCATAGGCCGGATCCCAACCCTTATCAGCCAGCCATTCGCGCGCGGCAGGCTCCAGCACGACGGTGATCTTGCGCTCGTCTAACAGCTTTTGCAGGCGCTGCATTTGTATGTCGACAATGCGCGTCATCTCCGACTTCTTGAGCCGATGGAACAGAATGATCTCGTCGATGCGGTTCAAAAACTCCGGCCGGAACGCCGCGCGCACGACGCCCATGACCTGGTCGCGCACCACGTCGGTATCCTCGCCATCGGGCTGGTTGACCAGGAAATCGGCGCCGAGATTGGACGTGAGCACGATCAGCGTATTGCGGAAATCCACCTGATGGCCCTGCCCGTCGGTCAGCCGGCCGTCATCGAGCACTTGCAGCAGGATGTTGAACACATCCGGATGCGCCTTCTCGATTTCGTCGAACAGGATGACCTGATAGGGCCGTCGCCGCACCGCCTCAGTGAGCGCCCCGCCTTCGTCGTAACCGACATAGCCCGGCGGTGCGCCGATCAGACGCGCGACCGAGTGCTTTTCCATATATTCCGACATGTCGATGCGCAGCAGCGCATTCTCGTCGTCGAATAGATATTCGGCGAGCGCCTTGGTGAGTTCGGTCTTGCCGACGCCGGTCGGCCCCAGGAACATGAACGAGCCGATCGGGCGGTGCGGATCCTGCAGGCCGGCACGCGCGCGCCGCACCGCGGTCGCAACCGCGCGCACGGCTTCGCTTTGACCGATGACGCGCTTGGCGAGTTCGTCTTCCATGCGCAGCAATTTGGTCTTCTCGCCTTCCAGCATGCGGTCGACCGGCACGCCGGTCCAGCGTGACACCACGCCGGCTATGTGATCGGCGGTGACCGTCTCCTCCATCATCGAGCCTTTGGCGTCTTTGCCGGATTCGGAAGCCTCGATGCCGGCGAGTTTCTTTTCCAGTTCCGGAATGCGGCCATAGGCCAGTTCGCCGGCGCGCTGGTATTCGCCGCGGCGCTGCGCCTGCGCGAGTTCGCCGCGCAACTGGTCGAGTTCGGTCTTGAGTTTCTGGGCGTCGGAAAGTTTTTCCTTTTCCGACTTCCAACGCGTGGTGATATCGGCGGATTGCTTTTCCAGCGATTTGAGTTCAGTCTCCAACCGCTTGAGGCGGTCCTTGGAACCGGCGTCCTTTTCCTTCTTGAGCGCCTCCTGCTCGATCTTGAGCCGCACGATTTCGCGGTCGATAGAGTCGAGTTCCTCGGGTTTGGAATCGACTTGCATCTTGAGCCGCGCCGACGCCTCGTCGATCAGATCGATGGCCTTGTCAGGCAAAAAACGGTCGGTGATGTAGCGGTTCGACAGGGTGGCAGCGGCAACGATCGCGCTGTCGCTAATGCGGACGCCGTGATGCTGTTCGTATTTATCCTTGAGGCCGCGCAGGATCGAGATGGTGTCTTCGACCGTCGGTTCCGATACGAAGACCGGCTGGAAGCGGCGCGCCAGCGCGGCGTCTTTTTCGACGTGCTTTTTATATTCGTCGAGCGTGGTAGCGCCGATGCAATGCAATTCGCCGCGGGCCAGCGCCGGTTTCAACAGGTTGGACGCATCCATTGCGCCATCGGCTTTGCCGGCGCCGATGAGCGTGTGCATCTCGTCGATGAACAAAATGATGCCGCCCTCGGCCGAGGTGACTTCGTTGAGCACGGCCTTGAGCCGCTCCTCAAATTCGCCGCGATATTTAGCGCCAGCAATAAGCGCGCCGAGATCGAGCGCGAGCAATTTCTTGTCTTGCAGGCTTTCCGGCACGTCGCCATTGACGATGCGCAGCGCAAGGCCCTCGACGATGGCGGTCTTGCCGACGCCGGGTTCGCCGATCAGCACCGGATTGTTCTTGGTACGGCGCGAGAGCACCTGGATGGTGCGGCGGATTTCCTCGTCGCGTCCAATGACCGGGTCGAGCTTGCCGTCGCGCGCGGCTTGCGTCAGATCGCGGGCATATTTCTTGAGCGCGTCATAGGCATTTTCGGCCGAAGCCGAGTCGGCGGTGCGGCCCTTGCGCAACGCATTGATGGCAGCGTTGATATTCTGTGGCGTGACGCCGGCCTTGGCCAAAATCTGACCGGCCTCGCTGTCTTTTTCCAGCGCCAGCGCGAGCAATAGCCGCTCGACGGTGACGAAACTATCGCCGGCCTTCTCGCCCGCTTTTTCGGCGGCCTCGAACACGCGCGCCAGCTGCGGCGCTAAATAGACTTGGCCGGAACCGCTGCCGGACACTTTCGGGATTTTGGCAAGTGCCGCTTCGACCGCCTGCAGCGCCTGGCGGGAATTGCCGCCGGATCGATCGATCAGGCCGGCCGCCAGCCCTTCCGGGTCGTCGAGCAGGACTTTGAGCAGATGTTCGGGGGCGAATTGCTGGTGGCCCTCGCGCAAGGCCATAGATTGCGCCGATTGCACGAAGCCCTTAGCGCGGTCGGTATATTTCTCGAAATTCATGCGTCACTCCCTCGGCCCGTTATGGCGCCGGTACAAAGGCCGGTCCCCGAAGGCGACCCGCCAGTGCATATGTAAGGCGCGATATCGCCAGTTTGAAGAGGGCGCTGGGTTGTTATAGGTCAGGCGGATGGTAAATCGGTCCGCCCAGATCCAGGCCATGTACCGCTATCCGGTAAAGGGGCTTACGCCGCAGAAACTGGAGCGCACCGCACTCGCCGCCGGCGCCACGCTGCCGGCCGACCGGCTCTATGCCGTCGAGAACGGGCCGAGCGGCTTCGACCCCGCAGCGCCGAAATATTTCCAAAAAGAGCGATTTCTCATGCTGATGCGCAACGAGCGGTTGGCCACGCTGCGTACCGACTATGACGAGGCGAGCCACACGCTGACGATCATGACCGAAGGGCATGTTTCCGCGCGCGGCGATCTGCGCACTGTGGAGGGCCGGCTGGTAATCGAGGCGTTTTTCCGCCGCTTCATGCCGGATGAATTGCGCGGGCCGCCGAAGGTGCTTTACGGCGAAAATCATAGCTTCTCGGACGTATCCAAGAAAGTGCTGTCGATTATCAATCTGGCCTCGGTGGCGGCGGTGGAGTCTGCGGTCGGCGCTGCCGTAAACCCGCTGCGCTTTCGCGGCAATCTCTATATGGCCGGCTGGCCGGCCTGGCACGAATTCGATCTGCTCGGCAAAGAACTAAGCGCCGGCTCCGCTAGACTCAAAGTGGTCAAACGCATCGTGCGCTGCGCGGCGACCAACGTCGATCCCGACACCGGCATCCGCGACCTGACACTGCCGCGCAGCCTGATGCAAAGCTTCGGCCATACCGATTGCGGCGTGTATGCGGAGGTGGTGGCGGGCGGCGACATCGCGACCGGCGATACGCTTACGTCGGTCGCGTAAGACGGTTCAACGCAGCCCGAATACGCCGGAAATGCCGGTTTCGGCGCGGGCGAGATGTCCGGGCCGTTCACGTTGAACCTGGCGCTGGCGTACCGGCGGCTCGCGCGGCGGAGGCGGCGATTGCGCGCGGTCTTTGCGCCCGATCATATTAGCAACGCGCGGATCGACCGGCTCCGTGCCGGCGCGGTACATGATAGGCAGTTGGTCAGGCATTTGCTGCACGGTGCGATGCGGTTCGACCGGTTTCGGCGGCACTGGACGGCTCTCCCGCTCGGGACGACTTTCGGGACGATTCTGTTCCGCTTCGATCGCCGCCAGCAATTCGGTGATCGGCGAATCGATACCATGCTCGGCTGGCGCGCGGTCAGGCTGGCTACGCTCGGCGATCCTTGTATCCATCGGCCGGCGATCGGTCGGCATGACATAGGCGATCACGCGCGAACGCGGATAGATCGCCTCGCCGACACGGTCACCGTGATTGCCGGAAATGATGATCGGATTGCCATACTCGTCGATCCCGGAAACGACACCGACATGGCCGCCACGGTTGCCGCGCGTGAGCACGGCAATAGCGCCAACCTGCGGCGACGAAACACGGTGGCCATAAAACGCAAATGATTTGGCCGAATCGGAATTAGTTCCAGCATAGCCGACTTTGGCGAGCACGAGATTCATGAAAGTCGCGCACCACAGTTTGCTGCGCGCGGTCGGATTGGTGCCGAGATATTTGCGCGCCTCGCTGACCAGCGCCGGCCAGCCGAGCATCGGGCGCTGGGGTTCTTCGGTGAGCGGCATGCTGACCAAACGGGCAGCGCGTGCCTCGCGCGCGGCGGTGGCCGCGGCTTTGGCCTTGGCCTGTGGGCTCAACTTGATCTTGGCGGCGTGAAGCTCGCCCGTTGCAGGGCGCTGCGCGAATGCAGGGCGCTGCGCGAGCTTTTTGTTTTGATTGGCATGCAAATTTTGCGCGCGCGGCTTGTGGTCGGCGCCATGCGGCGCGGGCTTGCTTAATGCCGGAATGCTCAGTGCTGGAATGCTCATGGCCAACAGGCCGACACAGCCGATGGTGAGCATCATGCGAGTCTTGAAACGCATTTCGTGAACGCCCAGTTTCTTCCGCACCGGCTTTGCGCCGGCACGGCACTGGAAGTAGCACGACAATTTTCGGCAAAATGATCGAACTGAATTAAGGATGAAGTGGTTACGGCAAAAGGTAAACGCGGGCGTTCGTTAAAAAAAATGCGCCCCGCCGCAATCCCGGCGAGGCGCAAATTTTAATACTTAACAGGCGCCGGATGTTCAGCCGTGCGGCATCACATAGGCATAGATGCGTCCGCGCGGATAAACCGCTTCGGCCACCGTGTGATTGTGATTACCCGACAGGATGATCGGATCGCCCGAGGCATCGACGCCGGTTACAACGCCGACATGCCCACCACCGTGACGGCCCATGACCGCGATAGCCCCGACCTCGGGTCCCGGCACGCGCGTGCCGTAATGCGCATAGTTGCTGGCGAGATTGCCGCCGCCGGCATGCCCGGTGCGCTTAAGCACCAAATCCATGAAGGCGCCGCACCAGAGGCTGCCGCGCCCGGTCGGATTGGTGCCAACATATTTGCGCGCCTCCGACACCAGCGAATTCGTGCTGAAGCCGCCAAAGGCGTCATTGGTGTGAGCAACGCGGGCATGCCGGGCGCTTTTGCCCGCCACGGGTTCCGCCGCCTGGACGCCGGCCAAGGGATAGGGCTGGCCGTCCGCACCGCGCGTAGTTTGCGCGCCGATTGTCGCCCGCACCGAATGATGCCGGACCCTATGGGCGGTTTTCGCATCCGCCGGGAGGCTCAACGCTGCAAAAGCGACCGAACAGAGCAAAACGACTGCTTGATGTTTTCTTCCAAGTCTCATGAGGCTTAGTTCCCTTGTTATCAAAGCAATTCATCCAACTCGGACAGAATCAGGGTTGGACGAGGGGCCTAAACGCCGTCAGAGCGTGGCGAAATCGTGATCAATGAAAGGTCATTTTATGCAGTCATAGGAGATATAACTTGTTAATACCTATGGCCAAGAAATTATATGTGCACGAATGCAATCCAAAAATTACGAATACTATTTAATACAGTCTTTGAATGGCTATATACTTAACAGGCCAGTTTTCGCCGCCCGCAACAAAGTTAAAGTTGCAGTGCAGCATTTTAGCCAAGTTCGGGGAACCGACGAAAACGCGGTCAATCCTTGCGGCTGAGCAGAAACACCGCCTGCTCGCCGAACAGATTCCAGAACCACCACGGCGCGTTGAGCCGCAAGGGCGAACCCCAGGCATTGAGTGCTACGGCGCGCTCCATCTTCACGCCGATCTCGGAGCAAAGCTGGACGAAGTCCTTGATGGTGCAGTGGTGGATATTGGGCGTGTTGTACCAAGTGTAGGGCAGGATATCGGTGCGCGGCATATGGCCGGCGAACAACAACTGCATGCGCACCTGCCAGTGGCCGAAATTAGGAAACGACACAATGGCGCGGCGCCCGATGCGCAGCATGTGCTCAAGCACGACGCGGGGGTGGCGGGTAGCCTGCAAGGTCTGCGACAGGATGACGTAGTCGAAGGCATCGTCCGGATAATCGGCGAGATCCGTGTCGGCGTCGCCCTGGATCACGGCGAGACCCTTGGCCACGCATTGGTTCACACCCTCGCGCGAGAGTTCGATGCCGCGGCCATCGACGCCACGGCTTTCGCTCAAAAGCCGCAGCAACTCGCCGTCGCCGCAGCCGACGTCGAGCACCTTGACGCCGCGCTCGACCATCTCGGCGACCAGCACCAGGTCGATACGGGCGCCGCTCGGCGTGCGCTCGATATTGGCGACGGTGAGATTGCTCATGGCGCTTTGTCCGCAAGCCCGCGCGCCTTGCGCGCGCCGTCGAGGAAGCCGCGCACGATGCCGAACATTTCCGGCTCGTCGAGCAAAAAGGCGTCGTGGCCCTTGTCGGTAACGATTTCGGCAAAGGATACGCGCGCGCTCGCGGCATTGAGTGCGTGCACGATGGCGCGCGATTCGGCCGTTGGGAACAACCAATCGCTGGTGAATGAAATCAAGCAGAACCGCGTCGGCGATGCCTTGAAGGCGTTGGCCAACACGCCGCCGGAATCGGCCGCCAGATCGAAATAGTCCATGGCGCGCGTCAGATACAGATAGGAATTGGCGTCGAAGCGCTCGACGAATGAAATGCCCTGGTGGCGCAGATAGGATTCGACCTCAAAATCCGCATCGAACGAGAAGGTCGGATTTTCGCGGTCCTGGAATTTGCGGCCGAATTTGCGGTGCAGCGCGGCGTCGGACAAATAGGTGATATGCGCGCCCATGCGCGCGACGGCCAGGCCGCGCCGCGGATTAGTGCCTTCCAAATGATAACGGCCACCGCGCCATTCCGGATCGGCCATAATGGCCTGACGGCCGACCTCGTGGAACGCGATGTTCTGCGCGGAGTGGCGTGTGGCGCAGGCAATCGGCAGCGCGGAAAACACGCGCTGCGGATAGCTCGCCGCCCATTGCAGCACCTGCATGCCGCCCATTGAACCGCCGGCAACCGAGAATAATTGCTCGATGCCGAGATGATCGAGCAACATGGCTTGCGCGCGCACCATGTCGCGGATGGTGATGACAGGAAATTCCAACCCCCAAGGCTTGCCGGTTTTCGGATTGGTCGAGGCAGGCCCGGTCGTGCCCATGCAGCCGCCGACCACGTTCGGGCAGATCACGAAATAGCGCTCGGTATCGATCGGCTTGCCGGGGCCGACCAGGGTTTCCCACCAGCCGGATTTCTTGGTGACAGGATGCAGGTTCGCCACATGTTGGTCGCCGGTGAGTGCATGGCACACCAGCACGGCATTGGACCGCGCGGCGTTGAGCGTGCCGTAGGTCTGGTAGGCGATTTGAAACGGCGTGAGCTCCACGCCGCTGTCGAGCCGCAACGGCCGGTCGGCGCCGAACGCCACGACCTGGGAGGTCGGACGATCGACCTCCTGCGCGCCTTCTTCGCGCGCACCGTCCTTGAACGGCTTGGCAGTTACCATCTTGAATTGGCCCCCGCGGGGGCCTCCCAGCAACACCGGACAACAGGCCATAAAAAAACCCGGCCTGAACAAAGGTTCGGCCGGGATCACATGTGTCCCCGGCCTGTTTAGCGAGTTATTTAACGTGGCTGCAAGCCGGCCGGCTCAAATGACCACGACTAGAGACTTAGTCCCCGTCGCCTTATTCGTCAAGGTAAGCCGCCGGAAGGTAAAATGAGGTAGCCGCGGGCAGGTCTGCGAATGCGCCACGTTTTCTTTGATTTAGGGCGCCGTCCCACTTATCAATGCGGCCATGGCAAAGGCCCCTGAAACACCCGGCCAAGCCGCCGGGCTTGGCGATCTGCGCAAGGAGATCGACCGGATCGACGAGTCGATGCACCAGCTCTTGATAGAGCGCGGTGAAATCATCGACCGGCTAATTGCGGTCAAAAAGAGCCAGGAAACCGGTTCCGCGTTCCGCCCGGTGCGCGAGGCCGAGATGATGCGCCGTCTGGTTAAACGGCACAAAGGAATACTGCCGCTCGACACGGTCGAGGGCATATGGCGCGTCATCATATCGACCTTCACCTATGTCCAGGCGCCGTTCTCGGTGCATGCCGACCTGTCGGCCGGCGATGCTTTGATGCGGGATTCCGCGAGATTTCATTTCGGATTCACAGTGCCGTTCGTCCCGCATATGGGCGCGGCCGGCGTGGTGGCGGCAGTATCGACATCGAAGGGCGATCTTGGCCTGGTAGCGTCGAGCGTGGTGGCCGGCGCCGGCGCCTGGTGGAGCGCGCTCGAATTCGACGCCGCGCCCAAGATCATCGCCCGCCTGCCCT
>Ga0302320_10008292_pt1 | contig 22664 bp, 16 predicted proteins | sample Bog_T0_3_FD_202130 | JGI IMG/M metagenome (GOLD analysis project Ga0302320, IMG submission 202130) | Peat permafrost microbial communities from Stordalen Mire near Abisko, Sweden - Bog_T0_3 | ecosystem: Environmental > Terrestrial > Soil > Wetlands > Peat | place: Sweden: Abisko, Stordalen Mire... | reverse complement strand
TGACCTCCCTCATCCCGGGCTCCCTATGAATGCCCCGAAAAAAGTTCACGCGTCGTCCTCCACTAAAGCTACAGAGGACAGGCAGCCGGGAGGCGCGGAGAGAGGGAATTCTCTCTCCCGCAGGAATGTGGCGGATGCGCCGGTATTTTGGCGAATTGGGGATGGATTTGATTGGCTGGTCGGGAGGAGCGGATGAGGCCGCACCTACGGAGCTGGTAAAAGTGTTTAGGATCCGGTTCTACAAATAGGTCGCACCTACGGAGCTGAGAGTGGGCGTCGTTGGCGCGAGGAATTGGCCGCCTTCATCCCGGGCTCCCTATGAATGCCCCGAAAAAAGTTCACGCGGAGACGCGGAGGGGCGGAGAGGAGGAAACACGGAGAGGGATTTTAACGACTCTTCCATGAACCTCATTAAATTGTCGGGCTCAGTAGCTTGAGCTGATGCGGTAAAAACGCTGCGGGGAATTGGTGGCGGATAAATCGGAAAGCTGGAACAGACCGGTTTGATCCGCGATGGCATTGGTCACGGGGATCCAGACGATCGGCGGCACAAGGTTGGTCGCCACATTCAGGGTATACGTCACGCCGGCCGCGCCGGTGCCGCTGAACTGAAAATTGCCGTCGGCGCTTTGCGCGAGTGAGGCGAACTTCGGCCCTACGGTGGTCACCACGGACAGCACGCCGTTGGTCAACGCGTTCGTGTTCCACGCGAGTCCCGCGCCGAGCGCCGGCAAATTCAGCGTCGCGAAACCGCCGTTATAACCCGCGGCGGAAAAAAGTGTGAAGCTATCGCCGGCGGCGAGCGGGGCGCCGAGATTGTTGAGCGTCAAGGTGCCGCCGTAAGTGATCGCACTCGCCGGCAACGTGATTTGGTCGTTCAGCGGCGTGCCGTTGTTGCGGTTCACTTTCATCAGCAGCGCGCCGTTTAACACAGGGGAGCTGTTGAACGTGAGGGTCCCGATGGCGCCGGATAGGCCCGGAGCAATCGTGCCCTGGCTGGTGATCGTGCCGTTGACGGTGCCGCTGCCCGACAAAGTTTTTGCCGCGGCAAGAGAAAAGCCGCCCGCGAGCGCCGACACATCGAACACCGCCCCGGCCGCCACGGCAATGCTGCTGGAACTGGCAAGGGAGCCCGTACGCGCCAAAGCCAGGGTGCCGGCATTGATGGTGGTCGTTCCGGTGTAGGTGTTAGTGCCGGCCAAGGTCAGCGCGCCGGCACCATTTTTGGTCAAACCGCCATCCGTCGCGTTGTCGCCGCTGATGGCGGAATGTTGCAACGGCTGGGCAATGGTCACGTTGAATCCGGCGGTGTCAATTTTCGCGCCGTTATTGCGGATATTGGCGCGGGTCAAGCCTTGCATAAAGGTGGGGTTGTTGGCCGCGGGCTTGAGCGTGCCGCCGTTGAAATTGAACAGGCTGCTGCCGGAGCTCACTGAAGCGGTGATCCGCGGCACGGTCAAGGCCCCGCCATTCAGATTGTAAGTGTTGGTGCTGGCGGTGCCGCCATAATCCAAATCCAGATTGCCGCCGCCGCCCACCGTCACGCCGGCGTCGCTGTAAAACGTGACCGATCCGCCCAGTTGATTCACCACGTTGGAACCCGTGTTGTTGTAGCTGTAGGACATTTTGATGGACCCGCTATTCTCGAGGAAGAGATTGCCGCTGTTGATGTCCAACTCACCGGCACCGCTGTCCCAGTAACCCACCGCCAGCCAGGTGGATGCCGTGGGGCCGAGAATGAAGTTGCCGCCGTTCAGCACGAGCTTGCCATGCCCCTGGCCGGCGAACTCGAGCGTCGCGTCATTCGTGGAGATCAACGTGGCGCCGCCGCCCAAAGTGAGGGTGCCGGAAATGGAATTATCGAGATAATTTCCGCGGGCCACGGTCAGCGAACCCACGGACAAGGTCGCGTTGGCCACCGTGACAGCGCCCGTGGCGATGTATTGCAAGCCATTTTGGTCCGAGCCGCCCACGCGGAGTTCACCCGCCAGCGCGAGACCGCCTCCGGTCACATTCAAATTGCCGGCGCCCGTCAGATATCCAACGGTGGAGGTGCCGCTGCCAAACGACGTGGTTCCACTGGGGACGTTCACGGTGCCGGCGTTAACCGTCAGACCACCGCCCACATTGTTCGTGCCGTTCAAGGTCAACGTGCCGCCGCCGGTTTTGGTGAAACCATTAGTGCCGGACATCGGCGTGGAAATCGTGGCGGTGTTTTGATTTACGGCAATCCCCGGCGCGTTTCCGCCGCCGCCGTCGAGTGTCAGCGGGCTGGTTCCCGCCAAGGTCCAATTTTGGGAGCCGCTAGGTTCGCCGAACCTCAATCCGCCGATGGTGCGGGCGCTGTCGAGGGTCACGGTCTGGTTCGCGGTGAGTTGGATGGTGCTGAAATCCGCGACGCGGCTGGGGCCATTGGCGACGGCGCCGCCGCTCCAATTATTGCTGGCGCCCCAATTGCCGCCGGCGTTGTTGGTCCACACGCCGCTGATGAGGTTTGGATTTTGCGTGCTGTTATAAAGCACGGCAATCTGCGCGGCGGACAGCGCGTAATCGGCGATTTCCACTTCGTCGAGTTTGCCGTTGAACAGCGGATTGGCGGAGAACTGGCTTTTGCCGAGATAATTCCGGGTCGGGTTGAAAGCGGCCGGCGTAATTGTGACGCTGGCGGAGGCGGCGGGCGCGCCATTGACATAGAGGATGGCGGAGCTGCCGTTGAGGGTAACCGCCACGTGCTGCCAGGAGCCGGCGGCCAGCGCGCCGGCGCGCTCCACGATATGTTCGCCGCTGCCATTGTTGATGGCGAAACGCAGGGTGCTGCCGGAACTGGGCGTGAGAAACATGTATTGGGTCGGGGCCCCACCCTGGGTCGTGCTAACGCTGCCGAAATCAAAGATGCGCGACCAGTTGGTGCCGCCGTTCCAATATACCCACGCGGCGAAAGTGAAAGCGCTGCCCCGGGCGATGTTGGCGGGAAGCTGAACGTAGCTATTCGCGCCATCCAAGACCAGGGATTGCGCCTGACCGATATGGCCGGTGGAATAGCCGGGAGCGCCAATGGCCATGGCGTTGTTGAAATAGCCGGAGGTGTCCCAGAGATTGGTCGCGAACAAAAATTCCGCGATGCCACGCGTGCCGTTGTCCGGCATCGCCTGCGAATAGGAAAGGCTGGAAACGAGATTGGAATAGGTCGCGCCTGCGAGTGTGACGGCCCCGGCGCTGTTCACGAGCGAACGGCCATCCTCGACCCAGTTATACAGCGCGTAACGCTCGACAAACGGTGTGCTTTCGAGCATCTGCGTCATGGCGGCGATGTCCGCCGATTGCTGCGCATAAGTCGGCACCGGATAAGGGCTGTTGTCGGTCCAGTTGGCGCCGTTGTTCCATTCCGTGATCCAGATGGGCTTGTGCGTGTTGTTCCAAATGTTCAACAGGAAATTATACATTTTCGACGCGCAAGCGGAGGGGTTGGCGGGATCGGCAGCCTGATAATAATGCTGCACCACGAAGTCGACCCGCAAACCGGCGGCATTCGCCTCATTGGCCGGTGAGCCGGGCAGGCCGGCCATAAACGGCAGGAGCCAACTGGAGACTCCGCCATCGGTGCAGGCCGGCGAACCGACCCGCTGGCCGGTGGCCAACAGATCCGGCCAAGACCATAAGGCATCGGTCACGGCGACGTTGGATTGACTGGCGTTGTCGGGCTCGTTGTAGCCCAGCACCGTGTTGATGGCGGGCGACTGCCAATTCAGCCCCAAGCCCGGCCACCAGCGGGTCTGGCGGATGGCGACGTATTCGAGATCGGACGAGGAACTCTGATCAATGTTCCAGTCGTACCACCAATTCACGTTGAGCGAGGAATACGGCGGATTTCCCGCAACGCCTTTCTTGCTGGTCCAACGCCAAGGCGTCACGTAAATGAATTGCACTTGCCGGCTCAACGCGGCCGGCAAAACGCCGACTTCCAAATCGCCGTCCTGCGCGATGAAACACTGGCTGTAACTGGCGCCGTTGGCTGACTGCGCCAACACCGCCTGGTACCCCCGCTTTAATTTAAAGGAGCTGATGTTGCTGTAGGCCGCACCCGTATAGTAGGTCCACTGCCCATAAGAAGTCGCGGCGCCGGCAAATTCCGCGCCGGTGAAAACGGTCAAAGGCTGGAAGCTCGACGATTGGGGAATGACCACCGCGCCGTTCTGTCCATATTGAACCACGCGACAATTGCCGCCGGCCACGGCGCTGGCGCCGATCACGCGCACCTGGCCCAGATAAGCGGAGGTGGTTACCGACGGCTTGACGTTGGGCAAAAACAACCAGGCGTCCGCCGAATTTAGATTGATCGTGCAACCGGAAAGGGGCGACGTGGCATTGGTCACCCAAAGTTCGCAGTGGTTGCTGAGGGTGACACTGGTGCTGGCCAGTGAACCGAATTTTTGAACGCCGTTGGTGATAAGCAAGAGAGGCGGCAGAATCGTCACGTTGTTGCTGATGCTCGTGGTTGAGCCGCTGGCATCCGTCACGATCACATAATAATGGCCGGAGTCGGTGGTGGCGGTGGTGGCGAGGACCAATTCCGAGTCGTAAGTGTTTGTGGAAGTAACCGTGGCGTTCAGATTGACGGCAGGATCAATCAAGGCGCCGTCCTTATACCATTGAAAGGTTGGCGAATAATCCGTGGCGGCGACGACAGACAGGGCGATGGAATTTCCCGAAACGACGGTAGCGGACGGGGCAACGCCGGGCTGGTTCACAATCAGCGGACCGTTGGCCAAGGTCATGGTCAATTGCAGATACGGAGCGCTTCCGGCGTCCTGGTTGCCCCAAGCTCCCCACGCCGTGTCAATGATGAGATCCACGGGATTGGTGGTGGTGAGGGCGGTGGTGGCGACTCCATAAAGATTCGTGATGGCGTAGATCCATGCGTTCGTATTCCCGGCGCTGCTGGCAGCATCCCAAACCAGTGCACTGCCGCCGCCACCGCCGGCCTCGCCACAATAGAGAAACCGCTGGCCGCCGGCGGGTGCGCCGGAACCCGGATTAGCCCAGGTGGCCGAAGCATCGAAGTTGGTCGTGGTATCGATGCGCCAGCTCTGGTAGTTGCCCGAGTCGTCCTGCACGCCGAATTGGACGTCGGAAAGTAAAAAACTGGCGGGGGAGGTTTGCGGCAAGAGGAATTGGAAAAGCGTCCGGTTGTCAATGCCGCTACCGTCGATGCCCCACGCCATCGCGTTGTTGACCTGGTTGGCCACGCTGTTGTTGGAATTAATCCAGACACTCAAGGCGCCGGAATTGGGGCAGGCCGCGCCGTTGATGCTGACTTGACCGGTCGAAAAGGTCAACTGCAGGGCGGACGCGGGGATGGCGGCCAATAGGATGGCCACGGGCAATAACCAAATAATTTTCATCGTGTTGATTTCATGTCACAGCCATCCCAGAGGAATTGAAGGACAAGGCGGCAGTATTTTGTTTGGCCCCTGCCACCAGGCAGGGATGAATCCACTCAAAACAGCTCCAGCCCATAGAATCCATTTTAGCGACCCGCCTTGGGCCGTCAATCGGTAATAGGCGGTCCTCCCGGGGGCGGGGGTGTGAGACAAAATTCTTCCACGAGTCAAAAGTCGGGCGCCGATTCGCGCTTTGCCAAGGCTTTCCAGGAACCTGCGGGAAAAATTTCACGCGGAGAGGAGGAAGCTTGAGAAGGGAAGATTTTATGGACTCTTCCAGCAACCAAGGCTCCTCAGACGGTTCATGGTCCCAATGCATGGGAAAATCGAAAGGGAGCTTTCCATGAACCTCGAAATGTGGGGTTTGATTTTCAACGACTTACGCGGTCTCACCCCTCACCCTTGGTCCCTCTCCCCGTTGAGGGGAGAGGGAGCAGCGATCGGTCAATGACTATTATTCCTTGGGCACTTGGCGTAGCTACGACGGCGTGCAGGGGACTGCCCGCCCTACCCAGTTTGGTTCATGGGCGGTGTGCAGGTCCGAATGGAACAGGGGGCTTTCCATGAACCCGCGGAAAGAAGTTCACGTGGAGACGCTCCTCCTTCGCTAAAGCTACAGCGGTAGAGGGCTACCGCACTCCACAACGCTTCGCGACACTGCATGGGCTCTGGCAATTTGGGGATCTCGGAACTGATCAACTGCCGGCGAATGCCTTGATGACGTCGGCTTTGGGGAGGTCAATGCCTTGGAAGAACTCGATTCCAGTGGCATCCCAGCGGATCAGGAGCCGTCGGTAAGGGGCTTTGGCGGAGAGATTAAAGCGGAGATCGCCCGGCACCGGGTTGGAGTTGGTGAGCGGCTCGATTTTCTCGAATCGAGCCAGGAAAAGTTCATCGATCGTTCCTTGAATGCCGTTCACGGTAACCGATTGGCCCAATCGCAGCGCGCCAGCCTCCACCGGGGTGATGGGGTGCGACGGTTCGAGGGGAGTGAAAAGTTCCCAAGTACCGTCCTTCGGTGCGCGGCCGCAGACGAGCAGCGCCCGTTGTCCGTCTTCGGCGGTCAATTCATATTCGTGGCGCTCGAAATCCAGATTTGGTTCGGAGATTTCCATCACCGTGTGACCCGTGATTTGGTAGTGGTCGTTTTTTAACGACCCGTTGGCACCGATGAAGAGCGGCGATTCTGGTGCCGCTTGCTTATAAACCGGATATCCTTCGTATCCCTCGGATGGCCTCAACCAGATGATCCAGAGGGTGACGAAGCTTATCGTCACCACCAGGATGCCCATAAACGCCTTTCCGCCCAAGTAATGGGTGGTGTCTTCGCTCCGTTCTTCATGCAGTTGTCGCGGCAGACGCCAGGAGCCGGCGGCGACTTTTTTCACGGGAATATCAAAGGCCGTCGCGACGTCTTCTGGTGACAAATCGCAACCGTTATAATATTCGATCTTGTTGGCAGTCCAGCTGACCACTTGCATGAGGCCTCCGCCCAAGGCGTTGAAATAGTTTTCCACCGAGCCGATCACGGTGCCTGGCGGCGCGCGGCCTTCGATTTGTTTGACCGTGGACTTTTCCACCAAGGTTACTCTTACGTCCGTTCCATTCAGGTTGAGGGTATTTCCAACCCGCACGGCCGCGGCGTCGGCGACGGACATGGGGAATTCGGGGTCAAACCGGGTGAAGATGCGCCAGTGCAATCCATGTTCATCTTCCTCGTAAACGAGGGTGGCCATGGCGCCGTCGTCTGATACCAGATTAAATTCGTTCCAAAAATACCACTCGCCCGCTTCACGTACGCCGATGACGACGCGCCCGAGGAGCTTATACTCGTGCTGGAGGAAGGTCGCCTTCATGCCCAAGTGCAATTGGGTTGGGTTTTGGAGGTTCATGCAAAAAAGTGAGGCACAAACCGGCTTAGGTTTCCGGTGATGCGGCGGGTGTCTTCGCGAATGCCCAGGCCGCCGGCTTCGTGGTCGATGACCCAGACGCCGAATATCGGATAGTTTCCGTCAAAACAGGGGAGGGGGGCGACGGCCTGATAGACAAAGCCTTCGGCGCCGTAATGGCCATCATTTCTCTCCGTCACGGAATGCGCTTCCGTGATGGTGACGTTGCTGCCTTCGCGGCCGAGTTTGGGTTTTTGAACATAGTTGCCGCCCAACGGGCTGGGGCTATCAAAGGCGGGCAACAAATGGGGATGTTCGGGGAACAGTTCCCAAAGGATGGGCAACAAGCCTTTATTACTGAGCAACATTTTCCAGGCGGGTTCCACGAAGTGGATTTTGTCGTGAGCCAGGTGTTTGCTAAAATCCTCCTGCCAAAGCCATTCCCAAGGATAGAGTTTGAAGCAGCGCTCCATCCGTTCCTCGTCCAGGTCCACAAAATATTTTTGTTTTTCGTGCCAGCCGATGTCTTCCACGAAAACGGATTTGGTCCGCACGTTGGCCTGTTCGCAAGTATCGCGAAGGTACAAAACCGTCATTTCGTCTTCCGGATTTTCCTTGATGCCGCTGAAGTGGATGGTCGTTCCCGCCCAGCGGCGCCAGGCGTTTATAAGTCGTTCGTGAATCGAGTTGAACTGGTCCATACCCGGCCGGGTTTCCCTGAGCCAGTACCATTGGGCGACGGCGGCTTCCAATAATGCGGTGGGAGTGTCAGCATTGTACTCCAGCAGTTTAGCGGGGTGCACGCCGTCGTAACTGAGATCGAAACGGCCGTAGAGGCTAAAATCGTCGCGTTCCCAGGATTTTAATATGGCGGGGACGGCGGCCTCGGCGATGCCGAGGCGCGACCACCAGTTGTTTTTGATGACGGCTTCGGCGCCATCGATGCAGAGGAAATGCAGTTGATTGGCGGCGGATTCCAGGGAATCGACCTCGACAGCGGTCAATTCGTAACAGGCGGATTCGTCCCAATAAGGACCATTGTCGTGGGAGTGATAGGTCAGGCCGATGCGCTCCACTTTTTCGCGCCAGTCGGGCCGGGGTTGGCAGGTGTGGCGTTTCATCAGGAATGGAATCCCCAACCGTAATATCCACCATAGCTGCCGCCGAAACCGCCCCGAGAAATGTCGGTGCGGGCGGATTGGGCCAGGGCGACGGCATCCGAGGTAGGATTGGATAAATTGGTGATGCTGGCGAAGGGAAGTTTGCCCCATTGGCCACCGTAGAAATAGAGCTGGTTTTGCGGGTCGTAATAGTTGTAAGGCTTGGCGAACCAGCCGCGAAAGGGGGCATGATAGTAACCGGCACCGGGAATGAAAAAGTCGTTGGTGTAGACGTTTGCGACACTGACGTTCGGGCGCGAAGTACAACCCGTCAGGGCGCCGGCGGAAAGTCCGCCCACGAACAAAAGCCGGATTTGAAGGCTGCGCTTCACAAAAGTTGCCCGGCTGGAGTGAAGCGGGGTCTATTCCGCTGAACGGATGCGATGAATTGATTCATGGCCAAACTGATTGTCAGCAACGATGACAATTTGGGCGGGACGGGTCAATTATAAGTGGCCTGGTTTTTTAGAATTGGCGGCCCGAAGAATGGTATTGGGCCGGAACTTCCTGGCTTTGTCCGACGGGTGACAGGCCCTAAGTGGGGGGACGTCGGGACAGTGTTCGCGTGGGAATTGGTGAAGGGAACCGGGTTTATCGCCGGACGGTTTTTCCGCCGGGCAAGATGCCGCGGCTATACGGCCGGCGGGACTTCCGCCGCTACACGGGAAGTTGGCGCCGTTGGTGCGAAGGAATTGCTTGCCCTCATCCCGAACTCCCCCATGAACCTACGGAAAAAAGTTCACGCGGAGACGCGGCGGCGCGGAGAGAAGGGAACTTGGAGAGGGATTTTACCGACGCTGCCAGGAAACTAAGGTCCTCGGGCGGTTCATGGTCCCAATGCATTCGAAAAATTGAAAGAGGGCTCTCCATGAACCTCTGAATGCGCGAATGACTCACTCGGCCTCACTCCTCACCCCTACCCCTCTCCTTGTTGAGAGGAGAGGGAGCCGCGTTGGGATGTTCGCGCGTATTTCAGATGTCCTCCTGCGGTGCCGACCACTCTGGTTCATTGGGTCAATGCGCGAACTTTTTCAGGGAAATTTCTTCCTCAAGGAACAGGTGGCAGATCCTGCGATTGTTCGGGGGCCGGATCCCGGGAGATTATCCCGCGAGGGTTTTATTTTTCGCGCGCGATTCGGCCGTGAGCTTTTGCTTGAATTCGACGAGGGCGGCTTGGAGACGGGAATCGCCGGTAGCCAGGATCTGGACGGCCAGAATGCCGGCGTTGCGGGCGCCATTGACGGCCACGGTGGCCACCGGAACACCGGGAGGCATTTGGACGATCGACAGGAGGGAGTCAAAGCCATCAAAGGATTTTCCGAGGATGGGGACGCCGATGACGGGGAGGGTGGTGAACGCGGCGGTGACGCCCGGCAAATGGGCGGCGCCGCCGGCGCCGGCGATAACCACGCGCAAACCGCGGCTGATGGCGGTTTGGACATATTCTTCCAGGCCGTGCGGATCGCGGTGGGCGGAAATAACGCGCGCTTCGCTGCCAATGCCGAATTCGGCCAGGGCATCGGCGGCGGCTTTCATGATGGGCCAGTCAGAATCGCTGCCCATTAATATTCCCACGAGGGGTGCTTTGTCGGTGCTCATCGTTTTTTTATATCAGTGTTGTGAAAGACGGCGATGAGATTAGCAATCCGCGGGGAGGGTGGCAACGTCTTCATGCAGATGGATCCGCCCACAAAACAATAAGTTCGCGCGGACGCGGAGGCGTAGCGCGGCAGAGCGGGAACCAAAACGAAGCTGGGGAATTTAAACCGCGAAATACACGAAAAACGCGAAACATAGGAAGACGAAGAGATTTCACGCGGAGACGCGGAGGCGCGGAGGGGGAACACGGAGAGAGAAGAATTTGACAGGATTGGGGACGAATTTGGACTGGGCGTCGGTAGGTGGTTTTATTTGCGGAAGGCGGGAGGCGGGGCGATCGGCGCGTAAGACAAATCCAGCTCTGGACAAGGGCGGGTAGTTGGGGCAGGATTCGGTTCGTGGAACTACCTCCGATAATAGCATCTCAGACCGTTACACGAAAGCCTGGGCGGGCGCGGTCAAGGAACTGGAAAATTCTGTTGCTGGCGGCCGGACTGATCGCCGTCCTATTCGTTGGGCCGTTGATCCTCTTTCACAAAGGCAAAACCGCGGTTTTGGTGCAAACGGAAAAGATTACCCGCCATAACATTACCGAAACCGTGGTGGCGAATGGAAAGGTGTATCCGGTATTACAGGTTCATATCAGCCCGGAAGTGAGCGGTGAAATCACGGAGCTGGCGGTCAAGGAAGGCCAATGGGTTAAAAAGGGCGCGCTGTTATTGAAGATCAAACCTGACTTGTACATTGCGGCGGTGAACCAGGCGAAGGCGAACTATGAGTCTTCGATTGCCGGGAAGACGACGGCGATTGCCAATCTGGAGAAGGCGGACACGGACTACGACCGCAACAAGGAGCTTTTCGCTCGTAAATTGATCTCCGAATCCGACTACATCGGATTCAAGGTGGCCCGGGATGTGGCTAAAGCCAACGTGGAAAGCGCGGTTGACCAGGTTGACGTGGCGAAGGCGGCGGTTGATAGCGCGCAGGATGCCCTGGATAAAACCACCATTTTCTCCCCCATGGACGGGACGATCAGCAAGTTAAATTCGCAACTGGGCGAACGGGTGCTGGGCACGGTGCAAAATGCGGGCACGGACATCATGGTTATTTCCGATCTCAGCCGGATGGAAGCGCGGGTGGATATTGGCGAGATGGATATTGTGCTGTTGCAACCGGGCCAGAAAGCCGAGTTGGAGGTGGATTCATTCAAAGACAAGAAGTTTACGGGGATCGTTACCGATGTGGCGAGTTCTTCCGAAGGAATGAATTCGGCCGCCTCGGCGCTGGGGGGAACTTCTTCGTCGAGCGGAGGAACAGCCACGCAGTTCGAGGTGCGCATCCGGGTGCAGGAAGCCGACGCCTTCCGGCCGGGGATGTCGGTGAGCGCGACGGTGGAAACGCGCTTGCGGACGAATGTATTGGCGGCGCCGATCGCCAGCGTGACCACCCGGACATTGAAGGATAAGAATCAGGCGAACGGCAAATCAACCGGGACCAATTCCCCGGCCACGAAGGCGCCGCCGACGAACGCCATGGCGAGCTCCGGGAGTTCCACGAACCAGGTTAAAGATGGCAAAAAGTCGGGCGACAACGCCAAACCCGTGGATGTGGTTTTTGTCGTGGAGGGGGATCACGTCAAAACGGTGCCGGTAAAAATCGGCATCAGCGACGACAACTATTACGAGATAACCGAGGGGCTGAAAGAGGGGGATGAAATTGTGACCGGCGGGTATCATGCCATTCAGCGAGACCTGGATGACGGCAAGAAAGTCATCAAAGGCACTGGGGCGCCGGAACCCGACAAGCCCAAATCGTGAGCCTGATCCGACTAACGAAGATTTCCCGGCGCTACCAGATGGGCACGGAAACCGTCCATGCGCTGCGGGAGGTTTCGCTCGAAATCCAGAAGAGCGAGTATGTGGCGATCATGGGGCCATCCGGTTCCGGTAAATCGACCATGATGAATTTGATCGGATGTCTCGACACCCCAACGGATGGTGAATATGAGTTGAACGGCCATCGGGTGAGCGAAATGAACGACAACGAACTGGCGGAAATCCGCAACCGGGAGATCGGGTTCATTTTTCAGACGTTTAATTTGCTGCCGCGTTCGGACGCGTTGCGAAATGTCGAACTGCCGCTGGTCTATGCGGGAGTGCGGGCGACGGAGCGGCGGCAGATTGCGCTGCAAGTGCTGGCCAACGTCGGATTGGCTGACCGGGTGCATCACCGGCCCAACGAGCTTTCGGGCGGGCAACGGCAGCGGGTGGCGGTGGCGCGGGCGCTGGTGAACCGGCCGTCCATTTTGCTGGCGGACGAGCCGACCGGAAACTTGGATTCCAAAACCGGGAAGGAAATCATGGCTTTGTTTCAGCAACTGGCGGATCAAGGCAATACGATTATATTAGTGACGCACGAAGAGGCGGTGGCGCGCCATGCCCGGCGGATCATCCGGATTCGCGATGGACTCATCGCCAGCGATGAGCCGGTGATCCCATGACTTTATTCAGCGAAACACGAGAAGGTTTGGTGATCGCCTGGGCGGCCATCCGGGCCAATAAACTGCGCTCGGTGCTCACCACGCTGGGAATTGTCATCGGCATCATCACGGTGACGCTGATGGGAACAGCCATCACGGGACTGAACCGTTCGTTCATGCAGAGCATTTCCTCGATTGGGGCGGACGTTCTGTATGTGAGCCAGGCGAGCTGGTTCATCGAATCCGAGCAGGAATGGGAAGATTCCCAGAAGCGGCCGGCGATCACCCTTTACGATGAAACATTGATCGAAAACCAGATGACACTGGCGAAAGCCGTGGCGCCCATCGTGAGCACCATGGAGCCGATCAAGTATGGCCGGCAAAGTTCTTCGAGCGTTTCGGTAGTCGGAACGTCTGACCAATACCAGATTACCAGCGGGTTTACGATGAAGGACGGGCGATTTTTATCCGCAGTGGAATGTGATTACTCCCGGCCGGTTTGCGTCATCGGGGCCGATGTGGCCACGAACCTTTTCCGTCACGGGGAAGCTGTAGGGCAGTCGGTCCAACTGAATCGGCGGCCCTTTGAAGTCATTGGTGTTTTGGAAAAGCAAGGGGGCTTTTCGGATGAAAACAGCCCGGACAACCAGGTGATTATTCCGTTATCCCAGTTTACATATTCTTTTTCCGAGCACCCGGATTACACCATAGCGGTGAAGGTGCGGGACCTGGACGAGGTGGATGACGCGAAGGAGGAGTTGCGGACGGTCATGCGACGGGCGCGGCATATCGCCCCGGGGCAGCCGGATAATTTTGCCATCAACCAGCAGGATCAAATCCTGCAATTGTTTCATCGGGTGGCGGGAACGATTGGAGCCATTGGGCTATTTATTACGGGTTTGTCGCTCTTTGTCGGGGGGATTGGGATCATGAACATCATGTTTGTCTCGGTGGCGGAGCGCACCCGGGAGATTGGTGTGCGCAAGGCGATTGGCGCGAAGTCGCGGACGATTCTGCTGCAATTTCTGATTGAGGCGGCGTGCATTTGTTTATTGGGAGGACTCATTGCGTTGATGATCGCATGGCCGGCCACCTTGTTGCTGCAAAGAATGATGCCGGCCACTCTGTCGCCATTTGTCGTGGGCGTTTCCCTGCTGGTATCGGCGCTGACCGGGATTTTGTCCGGCTTTTTGCCCGCCTGGCGGGCGGCGCGGATGAATCCCGTGGATGCGCTCCGCAATGAATGAGGCACCCCAGCCATGAGAATACGTTTCCCCATATTTGGCGAGTTACGGGAGAGTTTCACGATGGCTTTGGGCGCGATCGCGGCGCACAAGCTGCGTTCGACCCTTACGCTGTTGGGCGTGCTAGTGGGGGTGTTCTCGATCATCGTCGTGATGACGGCGATGCGGGTGATGCAGAGCAATATCGAGACGCAGCTGAGTTCTTTGGGCAATCAGACATTCATGATCCGGAAATGGCCCGGAACCTATTGGGGCGTCTCGGGCGACCTGGAAAAATATTGGCGGCGGAAAAATATCACGGCGAGCCAGGTCCACCGGTTGGAGGATCGGGCGACGTTACCGGTGAACATCGGGATGGAATCGGTTTTCTGGGCGGGTGAACTGCAGACCCGTTACCGGCGGAGCGCGCCCGATGTGCAAGTCTATGGCGAGTCCCCGGGAAGTTTTGCGGCGCGGGGATGGAACCTCGCGGATGGACGGTTGATTTCGGATGTGGATGTGGATGCGGCGCGGTGCGTCTGCGTATTGGGGGCGGCGCTGGCCACCAATATATTCCCGAACAGCTCGCCCATTGGTGAACTGTTGAAAATCGACGGCATTCATTACACGATTATCGGGGTGCTAGCGCCCAAGGGCGGGGCCTTGGGGGGCGACCAGGATAACTTCGCGGTGATGCCGGTGACAACGGGATTAAATCGTTATGGCCGCTGGGGGCGCAGCTTGAATGTATTGGTGCAGGCAAAGGATCGCGACAGTTTTGCGGCCACGATGGAGGAGGTGCACGGGCTGATGCGAATCATTCGGAAAGTGCCGCCGGGGCAGGATGACGATTTTGAAATGGTTTCCAATGACTCCATGATCGAGCAGTTTAAATCCTTCACCCGTTCGGTGCGGATTGGCGTGGCGATCGTGAGCTCCATTGCGCTGCTGGCGGCGGGTGTGGGGATCATGAATATCATGCTGGTGTCGGTGACGGAACGGACCCGCGAAATCGGCATCCGCCGGGCGATTGGAGCGAAGCGGCGCAATGTCATGATTCAATTTCTGATCGAAGCGGTGGTGCTGAGTGAAGTGGGCGGGGTGATCGGGGTCATCCTGGGAATTTTGGGCGGCAACCTGGTTTCCATTTTGCTAAAACTTCCGCCGGTCATTCCCTTCGACTGGGTTGGAATCGGCCTGGGGATTTGTTCGCTGGTGGGGATTATTTTCGGCACTTATCCGGCGTGGAAGGCGGCGAACCTGGATCCGATTGATTCACTCCGGTACGAATGATTTTATCCGGTGAGCAACGGTTGGCTGGGAGTTGGTGGGCTGGTTGCCCACCACATCGGGCGGGTCGCCCGATCCCCCCGGTCGACAAAATTACTTTTGGTAAACGCACATCGCCATTGAATGGTTACCGATTACAGTTCCACGTATTCGGGGCGGATTTCCCTGGCGGTACAATGGAGCAGGGCGACACTGCGGGCGGCGCCAAATTTTGGCTTTCCGGCATAACCGGGATTGAAGTAAAAGACGCCATCGATTGATTCGTGAAATGGCTTGTGCGTGTGGCCGAAGACGACGACCGCCGGATGCTCTTTCTTTAGGCGATTTTCCACGTTTTCCGACGGTGCGTACGGGTTCACAATGTGATGCACCATGAATTTCCGTTTGGCCAGCTCCACAATCTCGGTTTCACGATAGCCGATACCGGCGTCGTTATTGCCGGACACCGCCGTGACCGGGGCGATAAACTCCAACTCAAGAATAAGGGAGGCATAGCCGATATCTCCGGCATGTAAAATATGTTCTACGCCGGCGAAAATCGTTCCGATTTGAGGATCCAGATACCCGTGGGTGTCAGAAATGACTCCAATCTTCACGTGATGGCCTCCTCGGACGGCTCTTTGGGCTCATCCTGTTCAACCGCACCGGCGACTTTATCGGCGGGGGATTCGGCGGTGGCGGTTTTCTCCGCAGCGACAAACAGCGCGGTGAACAGTCCGCCGCTGAAGAGGGTATTGCGGAAGAATTCCCAGGTGGGGGGGTAGCCGTTTATTCCCCGTGTCAGGGCGAGCAGCCAACCGTGCAAGGTCCGGGTGTATTCCGGGCTGTGGTAAGGATTAAAGAGCCAGGAAGCGGTATTGGTGATGAGGTAAAACAGGATGGCTCCCAGGATGCCGCCGGCGAGCAAATGAAGGAAGGCACTTTGCGATTTGAAGCGGCGACCCAAAAAAATGAGCACGACATAGCCCAGATAATTTAACGCGAGATTGGACAAATTGGCGAGGTCCCAAACATGGGATTCCGGGTATTCCGATTGATAATAAAAGTTCAGGCCGATGTCGGTGACCACCATGGCGCCGAGGGGCAGCCACCAAGCGCTGGCGCCTTGGAAATAGACCCCGGCGCAAAACGCCAACGCGTAGGCCACGCTGAAGTTGGCGGGAAACAGGCCCGGCCACCGGCTGACCGCAAAGACGGTCAGAAACAGCAACGCGAGCCAGACATGTTTTCTCGAGGTCACGAGCGGGAATTATAGCTCATTGGCCGGCCGGAACAAGGTTTTCAGGGGCGTGAAAAGGTAGCTGTTTTTGGTAAAGATTGAGCAATTCTTGATTGCGCTGCAGCAACGCGTCATCCTTTTTTTCGGCCGCTCGATGGCAGGCTTCCGTTGCGGTGGCGATCGCGTCATCAAACCGGCCGGCTTCGGCGTAGGCCGCGGCCAGGGTCCCCAGCATCATCGTCTGTTGCCGGCGGGTCATTTTGCAGGCCTGTTCCGCGAGCTTTACGGCAAGCGGGCCATCGCGCAAGTTGGGATGGCTGGACGTCGCGAGCAGCCAGGCGAAATTATTCAGGAGTTCGGGCGAATTCGGCGCGACTTGAATTCCTTGTTTCAGGGTGGCGAAGGCTTGGTCGGTCTGGCCCAATTGGATCAGTGCCTGGGCGAGTCCATCATAGGCGGTGGGCTCATTCGGATCCAAGGTGAGGACAGTGCGAAAATTGTCCGCGGCGGCGTTCCAATCCAGTTTTTTTGTCATTATCCGCGCAATTTCTTGAAAGCTTTCCTTGTCGCCGGGATTTAGGGTGGTGGCGATGCGGTAGTTCACTAAGGCCGCTTTGGTGAATCCCGCGTGATCGAGGCCGTCACCAAGAATCAATTCGGCGAGGGCGTTCTCGCCGGTGACATCAACGGTATGGTTGAAAAGGGTAATGGTATCGCGCCAGTATTTAAGCTGTTGATGCGTTGCCCAGAGGCACGCGGCCAAAATAATGATGGTGACGGGGAGCAGCACTGTTTTTTGGAATGCCGGTTTAACCCATTCCGCCGCCAGCCAGACCAAGGCGATGGTGGGGCCGATCAACGGCAGGTAAGTATAGCGATCGGCCATGGCCTGGCCGCCGACCTGGATCAAGCCGATGACGGGGAGCATCGTTCCCAAAAACCAAAACCAACCGACCAATAAATAGGGGTGTGAGCGGCGCAATCGGACGCACAAGACGCAAATGAGCACGAGGACGACCGCCGCGGAAAAGAGCTGCCAGTCCGGCCAAAACGCGAAGCAAGCGCCGTCGGAGGTTGGGAACGGGTAAAGCAGCGCGAGATCCTGCGGCCAGACCATCTTTCCCAAATAACGCAGGTAGCTGGAAACGATATTGTCGCCGCGGGCAATGAGATCGATGCGATCGAATGACACGGCAGCGCCGTGCCGTTGGGAGAGGTAGGTGAGGACACTGATCGCGATTGTGAGTGTGAAAAACGGCCATTTTTCCCAGGTCAAGCGCTGCCAAGAGCTGCTGTCGGCGGGCGAGGTGACCGGGTTTCCGGCAGCTTTTAGGCGGTGCAACGGCCAGAAGTCCAGCAGCAAGAGAACAAAGGGCGTGGTTACCAGCATGGATTTGCTCATCAGTCCGAGGGCGAATAAAAACAGACTCAGGTAGAAGAATCTTTTTGCGCCGTCCGGGCTGCGGTTCAGTATTTGCGCGTAGCGCACATACGCCAGCAGGGTAAGGAGAAAGAAAAACAGACTCATCACGTCCTTGCGTTCGGCGATCCAAGCGACGGATTCCACCCGGAGGGGATGCCAGGCGAAGAGGGCAGCGGCGGCGGCGCTCCGCCAGGGGGCGCCGGTCATTTGAAACAACAGGAGGCACAGCAGGGCGGTATTGGCGGCATGAAAGGCGGCGTTGACCCCGTGCTCCAACCCGGGGCTGGGAGCGGCGAATTGGTGGGTCAGAAGAAAACTCAGATTGGTGATTGGATGCCAGTTGGCGGCGAGCAGGCTGGTGAAGGCGAAGATCAAGCTATGCCCGTTTAGTCCGCTATCGATCTCAGGAGTGGTGGTGACGAAAATGGGATCATCGAAATAGATCAAGTCATAGTGCGTCGCGGGCCAATACAGAGCCAGGGTGATCCCGGCAAGGAGGAGGCAGAGCAACGTTTGGCGGCGCATCGATTCAATTGAGCCGGAGCGCGGTGGAAAAACAATGCAAAAAGTTGATGATTGCGGGTGGGTGCGGGGCGCCGATTTCCAATGACGCACGCGATCTCACCCGTCCCCATGAACCTCAAAAGTGACTATTTATTATCAACAACTTACATAATCTCACTCCTCCCCCTGCCGCGGACTCGCTCGCGCCCGCTCGCTCGGCCCTTAACGGGCCTCCGGCTCCGCCGAATTCCTATTGCTGCTTTCCCAAGCAGCAATAGTCTCCTCGTTGAGAGGAGAAGGGTGCCGCGTTGGGAAATTGCCAGGCATTTCCGATGACTTTTTGCGGCAACTTCAATCAGGTTCAGGGGTTCAATGCGCGAACTTCGTTTCGGGGAAATCTCACCCTGATCCCTCTCCCCTTTGAGGGGCGAGGGAGCCGCAATCGGCCATCGTCAGTATTTCTTCGGTAATCGGCATAGCTACGACGGGGTGCAGAGGACTGGCCGCCCTACCAACTTTGGTTCATGGGCGGTGAGCAAGTCGTAATGGAACAGTTTTTTTGTTCGTGACAGGAGGGCGATAATGGGGTTGGATAGGCACGAAACCCAGCAACTTTACTCCTCGTGACTCCACGGGGTGTTTGGCCGTTTTTATGAACAGCGGCGATCCCTTTTCGTCCGGGGCGGCGAAGCCGGTGAGAACCACCTGGCGAAGGTGGATGTTCGCCATTGCGCTGATGGTGGGCTTGGTCATTTCCTTTACCGTCGCCGCCGTGGGCTGGTTGGGGGCGGTGGTGGCTTTCCACATTCCGACCGGATCGATGACTCCGGCGGTGAAGTCCGGAGACAATGTTTTTGCGGAACGGTTTACCTTTTGGAAGCGGGCGCCCCGCCGGGGCGACATCGTTGTGTTCGATACGGAATTTAACCCATCGTTGCCGGCTGAGACTTATTTTTGCAAACGGGTGGCGGGAGAACCGGGTGAACATTTGCAGATTTGCGGGGGCAAACTCTATATCAATGACCGGATGATCTCGTTGACGAATGAAGCGGGCCCGATCGGGTATCTACCGCCGAATCCCTGTTTCTCATGTCCGCTGACGAACGTGGTCATTCCGGCAGGAGATTATTTTGTGTTAGGGGACAATTCAACGAATAGCGACGACAGCCGGTTCTTTGGTTTTGTACCGGGAAAAGAGATCGTGGGGCGGATTGGTTTTTGCTACTGGCCGCTGAGTCGATTTGGCCGGATAAGGTAGACAAAGGAAAACGGAGCCATACCGGAGATGTGGCGGGTGATGTGGGTATGATTTAAGGAGCGATAGCGGGGCTGGGGCTGTCGGGCGAGTTGCCCTCCAGTACGGGCGAGTCGCCCATTCCACCCAGAGTAAAGGCACACTAGGCGGCGAGGGGCACGCGCATTTCGGCAAAGACGATGACGCCGGCGCCGGTTTGCAGGAGGGTTTGGACCTGGGCTTCCACGTGATGGCCGATGTGATCGCAGCCGTTATTGACGATGACCATGGTGCCATCGGGCAGGTAGCCGACGCCCTGGCCTTTATCCTTGCCTTCGCGGACGATTTTGAGATTGAGCACTTCGCCGGGCAGGAGGATGACTTTCAGGAGGCGGGCCACTTCATGGAGATTGACGTATTGGACTTTTTGGAGGGCGGCGACCTTGGCGAGGTTGTAATCGTTCGTATACAACTTGGCGTTCAGGTTGCGAGCGAGCCGAACCAGCTTGGCATCGACCTCTTTTTCTTCGGGAAAATCACCATCGTGAATGCGGACTTCGATTTCGCCATTGCGCTGAATGCGGTTGAGCATTTCCAAGCCGCGCCGGCCGCGGGAGCGCTTGATGCTATCGCCGGAATCGGCGATTTGCTGGAGCTCACGGAGGACAAAGCGGGGAACGACGATCAAACCTTCCACATATTTGGCATCGATCAGGTCGGCAATGCGGCCGTCGACGATGACGCTGGTATCGAGGATGAGGAGGTTATCGGGTTTGTTTTGCGGGGAAAACCGGACATAAGGGATAATTAGCGAAAAATCCTCCTTGTTACTGCGGATGGCGAGAATGATGCCGATATAGCCGAAGGAGAGAAAGAGGCACAGGCGAATCATCCAGCGGGTTCTTTCATCAACGTTTTCAAACAGGCCGGAATGATCGACGAGCATGGCAATGACGGTACCCAGCAACAGTCCGAACGTGGTAGCAGAAAAGGCACGAAGGGAGAATCCCTTGAGCATTTCATCGACGGCGATCAGCAAGCCGCCGAAGCCAAAACCGATGAAGATACCGGAAAGGCCGCTATGTTGGGCGGCGATGAATTCGGGCCTTTGGCTGATGGCATAGCCACCCGCCATGCACATCGAGAGAAACAAAAGACGGATGGCCCAAAGCGGTGTCATTATTTGGGCGGCGTCACGGCGGAAGCCCCGTTGGTGTGCAGGGGTTCATGGTGCCAGAGAAAGCCCCATAGACCGAGGCGGTCCAAGTTACTCGAGGCGACGGCGATGTTATTGATTATGCCCTGCACATTAGTGGATAATTGTTGGTTTTCCAATATTGTCCCAGCAAGTCCCTTGCCGGACTGAATGTCGGTTAAGATACTGTTGACCTTTTCGGTGGTAATTTCAATGTTTTTCGTGGAGGCGGTCACTTCATCCCCGTTGGTCGTCAAGATGGTTTGGGCGGAGGCGACCAGATTGGTCAATTGGGCTGAGAAAAGGACCAAATTACTGACAGCGATGGCGATCTGGGCGCTATTGGTGGCGATCAGGGCATTAAAATTATCCACGGTACCGACGGCATTTTGGGAGACTTTGCGCAAGTTGACGAGGGTGATGGAAAAATTTGTCAAGGTTTCCTGGTTCAGCACGGTGGCGCGGAGGGCGGTCACGGAAGCATCCAGTTTTTGGGCAGTGCCATCAATGCGCTTGATAAAGCCGGAGGCCGACCGGGCGACTTCCTGCATGTTGAAGGGTTCTTCGCAGACAACTTCCGAATGGTTGGTCAGGATGTCGCCCTGGTTCGCGGTGGGAATGACCGAGACGTACTGGTCGCCCAAAAAGCCGGACTGTTCGATGACGAACCGGGCATCGCTGCGGATTTTGTACTCGCTGTATACCTTAAGGTCGATGCGGACACTTTTGCCATCGTCGGCGAGTTTGATGGCATAGACGGTGCCGATCTGGACACCGGAAAGGAGCACGGCGGCGCGTTCCTTGAGTCCGCCCACGTTGGACGCGGTCATATTGATGTCCTCGGTCCCGCGAAACAGGCTGGTGCTCTTGCTGAACAAGATCAGCAAAACACAGAGGAGCACAATGGCGACAAAGGCGAACAGCCCGACTTTCAGTTCAATACGTGATTTTTCCATGGTTCAAATGGGTTCAAAATAGGATTTCAGAGGGATCAGCAATGCCATCGACGAACTGGCGGACGACCGGGTCCTGTGAGTTAAAAATCTCATCGGGGGTGCCGCGGGCATGGAGCCGTTTATTATGCAACATGAAGACGCAGTTGCCGACGCGCCGGGCGCTGCGCATGTCGTGGGTGACGACGATGGAGGTAACCTTGAAATGGTCGCGAACGCGGATGATCAGGCGGTCGATGCTGTCGGAGGCAATGGGATCGAGGCCCGTCGTGGGTTCGTCGTACAGGACGATCTGGGGTTCATAGACGATGGCGCGGGCGAGGCCGACGCGCTTGCGCATGCCGCCGGACAATTCGGCGGGTTTTTTGCGCTCGATGCCGGGCAGGCCGACGACATCGAGGACGGTGGCGACGCGGCGATTGATTTCGCCCGGGGTGAGCTTGCCGAGGCGATTCAGGGCGAAGGAGATGTTTTCGGAAACCGTCATGGAGTCGAACAAGGCGGCGCCTTGGAAGACCATGCCAAATTTTCCGCGAATCCGGAGCAACTGGCGTTCGCTCATGCCAACGATGTTCTCGCCATCGATGAGGACCTGGCCGGCGTCCGGCTGCAACAAGCCGATGAGTAATTTGAGGAGGACGCTTTTGCCGCCGCCACTCCGGCCGATGATCGCGGCGGATTCGCCATTCTCGATCTGGAAGCTCATGTCTTCCAAGATAGATTGGGAACCGAAACTCTTTGTGAGCTGACGCACTTCGATCATAGGAGCAAGGCGAGTTGTTCCAGCGCGAGGGTCAGGAAGAAATTGGCGATGAGGATGGTGATGGAGGAATATACCACGGCTTCAGTGGTGGCCCGGCCGACGCCTTCGGCCCCGAGGCCGCAAGTCATGCCTTTATAGCAGCCAACGAGGGCGATAATGCCGCCGTAGAAGAAGGCCTTGATCAGGCCGATGGCGACATCGATATCGTGGGTGTATTTGAGCATGTTGTACCAGGAATAGGTGGGATCAATGCCGAGGAGATAAACGCCGACGAGGTAGCTGGCGCCGATGC
>Ga0302320_10008291_pt1 | contig 22665 bp, 13 predicted proteins | sample Bog_T0_3_FD_202130 | JGI IMG/M metagenome (GOLD analysis project Ga0302320, IMG submission 202130) | Peat permafrost microbial communities from Stordalen Mire near Abisko, Sweden - Bog_T0_3 | ecosystem: Environmental > Terrestrial > Soil > Wetlands > Peat | place: Sweden: Abisko, Stordalen Mire... | reverse complement strand
ACACGAGCTCGTCCGATTCGGAATGTTTCATCTACAGGGTCGACTGGATGGCCAACGAAGCGCCATTCTGCGCGAAAGCACAATCGCATCAATGCGCGACACTCGTGCGCTCACCAACGGAAAAAAGAACAACTATGGCATTGGCTGGTTGATTGAGGAGCGACATGGACTGACATGGTTTGGGCATGGTGGCGGCCAGGCTGGTGTCGCTACTTGGCTGTCTGTGTTTCCCGTCCGCGGGCTGCATTTCGCGGATGACGCGGTCGTGATCGCCTGCGAGCCATTCGGCCAGATCGGCGAGACATCGTTGGCGTTCGAGCAGTTCCACGGAATGGCTATCCGCAGGAAGATTCGACAACGCATTGTATCGCGTGAACTGGTATCGTCAGCAACTGCTGCGGACAGGCATTGGGGGGATGGTCCATGCACGACAATTCCATTCGCTTAACGGCAGGCGTGTTCGCGGCGCTGCTGGTGTTCAGCTCCTCCGTCAGGGCAGATTCCGAACCGACTGCGGCGGAAGCCGTGGGCTTCGTGGCGACAGCGGAAGCGAACCTGGCCCGGGAAAGCGAATACTTGAATCGCGCCGGCTGGGTACAGGCAACGTACATCACGGACGACACGAGCTGGCTGTTCGCCAAGGCGAATGCGGAAAGCACGGATATCGGGGTTCGTTACGCCAAGGAAGCGTCGCGGTTCGATCACGTGAAAGTTGACGACGTCACGGCTCGGAAACTGTACTTGTTGAAGCAGTCGTTGGTACTCCCTGCACCGTCGCGCGCGGGCGCATCACAGGAGTTGGCCACTATCGCGGCGAAACTAGATGCCGACTATTCGACCGCGAAATTTACCGACAATGGCCGGGTTCTGACTCTCGACGACATGGAAGATCTCATGCGAACATCCCGCGACCCGAACGAGACCAGGGCGCTGTGGGAAGGGTGGAGGGCGGCGTCTTCTCCGCAAATGAAATCCGACTACGTACGTCTGGTTGAATTGGCCAACGAGGGGTCCCGGGAACTCGGCTATGCAGATACGGGCACGTTATGGCGTTCCTGGTATGACATGCCGCCGGAGGCCTTCGCATCGAAGGTGGACGAGCTGTGGACGCAAGTCCAGCCCCTGTACGCCAAGCTTCAGTGCTACGTACGAGGTCAGCTGAGCCGCAAATACGGACCCGCCGTGCAGCCGATGGTGGGGCCGATACGGGCGGATCTGGTCGGCAACATGTGGAGTCAGGCCTGGGGAAACATCTATGACATCGTCGCGCCGAAGGGCGCGTCGCTGGGATATGACTTGACGGCGGCATTGCAGGCGCACTGGTACGACGCCGTAAAGATCGTGCATACCGCCGATGACTGGTACCAGTCCATCGGATTTGCTCCCGAGCCCGCGAGCTTCTGGGAACGCTCCATGATCACTCGGCCGCGGGATCGCGAGGTCGTTTGTCATCCGTCCGCCTGGGACATCGACAACAAGCAGGACCTCAGGCTCAAGGCATGTCTTACCGTAACCGCCGACGACTTCTATACGGCACATCATGAGCTTGGCCACACCATGTATCAGCGAGCCTACGAGAACCAACCGTTCCTGTTTCAGGGCGGCGCAAACGACGGCTTCCACGAGGCCATCGGCGATTTCGCCGGACTGAACGCGGTGACTCCGGACTATCTCAAGCAATTAGGTTTGATCGAGCAAGTGCCGGGACCCGAGGCCGATATTCCCTATCTGTTGCGCATGGCCTTGGATAAGGTGCCCATCGTCCCTTTCGCCATCGTCATGGACAAATGGCGTTGGGGGGTATTTTCAGGGAAAATCACGCCCGAACACTACAATGATGCATGGTGGGATCTCGTGGCGAAGTACCAGGGCCTCATGCCGCCCGGGCCGAGACCGGCCAATGCATTCGATCCGGGCGCCAAATATCACATCGCGGATAACACGCCCTATGTACGATACTTTCTGGCTGACATCTATGAGTTTCAATTCTATCGGGCTGCTTGCCGGCTCGCGGGCTGGAAGGGTCGCCTCAACCGCTGCAGCATCTATCGCAACAAGGAAGTGGGCGCCAAGTTCGCGGCCATGTTGAAACTGGGCCAGTCCAAGCCCTGGCCGGAGGCGCTGGCTGGGTTCAGTGGCGAACACGATATAGATGCGAGCGCCATCATCGATTACTTTGCGCCGCTATCCGCATGGCTGGATAAGCAAAATCGCTCTCAGTCGTGCAAGCGGTGAAGACCCGTCGCCGCTGCTCGTCCAATCGCCCGGGTAAAGTTGTTTGAATGAGGAAGTGACAATTCACTCGCGATGCGGCAACTGCGGCGTTGCGCTGATGGGTCCTTATTGTCATGCCTGCGGCCAACACGCGCATGAGAGTGCGCGATCCGTGGCTGCGTTGTTCCATGACGCGTGGCACATCGCCACTCATGTCGACGACCGGTTCTGGCAAACTCTGTACACGCTGTTGTTGCGGCCCGGCGTTTTGACCAAGGAGTACTTCGCGGAGCGGCGTGCGCGCTATCTTCCGCCCGTGCGTTTGTATCTGGTACTCAGCGTGCTATTTTTTGCCTTCGGCGCCGTTAGTCCGCACAAAATGGGCGCTGATTTCAAGGGCGTCAGGTTGGATCCGGAACTCGGTGCATCGGAGCAGGGCTTCACTACATTCCTGGGTGGATTGGATTGCAGCAAGGTACACAGCGGCGTCAAATGGCTGGAGAAGCTGATCCAAGACTCCTGCATGCGCAACATCCACACGCACGGCGAAGGGATATTGGCAGTGTTCGTCGCGAATATTCCAAAGATGATGTTCGTGTTTGTGCCCCTGATGGCGTTCGCCATGCTGATTTTGTACTGGCGGCCGCGGCGCTACTACGTTGAACACCTGGTGTTCTTTTTGCACAATCACGCCGCGGTGTTTCTGATTCTATTGCTTGAAACCCTGCTGGCGTGGGTCGGATCGCTGTACGCGTTCAAACATTTCGGCTCTTGGGTTGTCGCTTTCACCACCGTGTATACGCTCTGGTATTTATACCGTGCCATGCGCGTCTACTATGGACAAGGCCGGTGGCTGACGATCACGAAGCTCATGGTCGTCGGCATGACCTACCTCGTAGCGATTTTCGTCACGTTGTTGATGACGCTGTTCGTCAGTGCGCTGATGGCCTGACGAGGCATGGTTTCCGGCCGGGCCCTTCTGGCCCAGCCGCGAACCCCATCTTATTTCCCAAATCGGTAGTTCAGATCGATCCCCCATGTCAACGGTTGGCTGACCGCAACTCGGTTGAATGTCTCTGCGTTGACATTGATTGCCGAGGCGTTGGATAGGAGTGCCATCTTGTTGAACACGTTTTTCGCGAACAGAACGGTTGACCAATGCTCGCCTTCCACGCCCGCCCGCAAATTGGTCAAGTCGTAGGACGGCAGATGGTTGATGGCAAAGGTGGCGTCGGTGTGTCCCGCGACGTAATTGTTCTCGGCGCGCGAGACGAAGGTCAGGCCATCCGTGATGCCAGCCCTGTAATTCAGTGCGACGCTGGACGTCCAATCCGGAACATCCTGCACCGGAGTGCCTGGCGTGATACCCGCTTCGACGCTGCCGATGACAAAAGTCGCATGGGTGTAACCGGCATTCGCCGACAGAACGAGCCCCGAGACCAGGATGGCGTTAAGCTCGATTTCGCCGCCGTAGATGTGCGCATCGCCCGAGTTGTCGGTAAACGGAAAGCCGCAGGACAGAGGGATGTTCTGTTGCACGCCGTTCCATTTTTCGAAGTATGCGGCGCTGTTGATGGTTACGCGGCTATTGAGGACTTTGGCCTTCTCGCCGACTTCGTAGCTCCAGACATCGTCGGGCGCGAACGACGCGGGCGCCGATGTGCGCCCGACCGCCTCGAGTGCAGCCAGACACGCGGGGCCAAGTCCCTGGGTTCCTACTGGAATCGGCTGATTGCCTCCGCCCGGTCGGAATCCCTTGGCGATGGTTGCATACACCATTAAGTCTTTGTCAATTTCATAGGACAGGTCGAATTTTGGATTCACGCCCTTGTCCTTCTCGCCCGTGGCCGAGGTGGCGGAGGCGGCGGATCCCGTGGAACTCAGAAATCCCGACACTGTCGTTGCGACGGTGGAGTTGTACTTGTACCCGCGCAAACCGGCCGTGGCCTTCAATTGCGAGGTGATTTCATAGGAGAGCTCGCCGAATAGCGCGTTCTGTGTGATCTTGGTGGGTTGAACCTGTGTGAATCCATTGCCTGTTCCGAACAAGGGAATGTTCGTGCCGGGAACCACGGTATTTGCAGCGCCGGGAAACAACACGTACAAGTCCCAATCCGACTCGAATTGGCTGTAGAAATAGCCGGCCAGCCACTTAAACGCCGAATCGCCGGTCGAGGTGAGCCTCACTTCTTCACTGGTCTGCTTGGACTTGTCGTCTTCAAGGGACGTGGGGGAGTTGGGGCCAATGCCGCAGGGTTGAGTCGTCAAGTAGGGCAGAGGATTGGGGCAGCCTGCACCGACCAGCGCGGGAGAGAGCGCCCATTGGACTTCTTCGGTGCCGTCCTGCCTCAGGTCCTCATCGCGCGTCCAGTGAGAGGTGGTCGATGTCAGATCGAATGCGTCGAACCGATATTGAAAATTGAAGCTGGCGAGATCGAACCGATCCGAGAAAGGTTCCGGCACATTGAATGGTTGATAATTCGTGTAGGTGCCTGGATTGCTGTCGATGTCGCTGAGGCCATCCTGTTGGATGCGTTGATAGAAGAATGACGGAGTGATGCTGAGCCGGTCGGTGGGCTTCCAGAGCAGACTGACTCTTACGCTGGTCAGATCGTCGTTGTTCACTCCCTTGTAATCGGCAGCGACCGGCGCGGCGGCGACGTCTCCCCGGGTGGCGTTGCCGTTCGTCTGCGCAGGAAACGCGCCCGGTGAAATCACGATGCGGTCGATCCAGCCGCTGTCATGGGACCCCGAAGCCACGATGCGCAAAGCCGCGGTGCCGCCCGCAAACGGCAAATTCACCATGCCGTTTTCACCGTGATTGAAGCCACCACCATCGGTGTCGGAGAATATGGTTTCCGCGGACACATCGAAGGCTTCGGGGTTCGGTGCATTGGGGACGACCTTGATAGTGCCGCCCATCGAACCCGACCCGTACAGGGTTCCCTGGGGTCCGCGCAGCACCTCGACTCGGCTCAAATCGTACAAGTTCGGGTCTATGACCACCTTGCCGTTCTGCGCGGCAGAGGGCGCCGTCAAAGGCGTGTCATCCAAATAAAACCCCACCGTGGACGAATTGCCGCCCGCCGAGGTCATTCCGCGCATCTCGAATTCAGTCTGACCCGGCCCGCTCGATCGCATGGATATGCCGGGGACGGATTGGGCAAGCGCGGTAAAGTCGGCGAGACCGCGCTCCTGGATTTCCGCGCCGGTCACGGCGGTCAAACTGATAGGCGTATCTTGAACCGTCGATGTACGTTTGGTCGCCGTCACCACGATATCCTCGAGCTGCGTCGAAGAATCGGGATTCGCCTGTTGCGCGACGGCAACAGCGACTGAGGCGGTGCTCAGAGTCAAAAAGTATAGGAACAATACCGGGCCGGTGGATCTTCTGGGATTCATCGCATTTCTCCCGAATGTTCTGAATAATTGTCCTGGTTTTTCAGGTCGGTCCTGAGTCTCCCAACTCGGCCACACCCAACCTGCGATGCACCTGTCACAGTCCAGCGCGTCGAACTCCGGCTTTTGAGAGTCTCACGTGCGGTTTCCAGGGTCAACATAGGCGCAATCCTTCGCGTTGCGGAACGACAACAGCGGCCAGGAGCCGCGAGCTGATGACTGCGTGCCTGCTGTACATGTTTTCCGCTTTGGCTTACTGTCGGGGCGACCCCCCCCCAGCAGGGATACCGGGTTGACGCATTTGTCATGACGCAGGTGAGTCGGCGATAATCTTTGCCGGGGAGTAAGCGATGAAAATCAAGACGGCGGGATTGCTGACTGCGAGCATCATCGCCGTTCCCATGATGGTCCAAGCGCAGTCCACACAGTATCTGCTGCAGTTTGCCGACAACACAGTCGGGTCGGGATTAGTGACCGTAAACAAGTCCGACGTAGTCACCGGTATATCCAACATGTCTTTGGACGAATTGACTGTCCAAATAATCACCGGCACCGGGTGCCCCTCGTTCTGCATCCCATCCTCTTTCGGCGTCACCACGGGAGAACTGAATCTGCATGGAACTACCTTGGTCCTGGAAGGTGAGGTTCCGCAGCTCGGGATCAACTCAGAAACCGCTCTGTTGACCGTTCATTTCGCAGGTCCCGTGACTGCCCAAAATATTTCCGGACCCGGTCCCGACCTGTTCGTCTCATTTCCGAATAGCGCTTCAGTCGTGCTGTCGCGCACGTTGCTGACTGACCTTGGCATCACCGGAAAGCTCACGGATGTATCGGCCGGGGGTGGACTATTCGCAACCGGCAGCAACGGGTCCTATAGCGGATTCGACGGCGAGACCGACGTGCAATTCGCGCGTACTCCCGAGATCGAACCCTCGTCTCTGGCGAGTGCCATGACGTTGCTGCTGGGCGCGCTGGCGGTGCTGCGCGGACGGCGGAAAATGCCGGCCGTGCCAGACCGGCTGTACTGATCCGGTCGGGCAAGACCGTGCAGGTTGGATCGACTGGGTCGGATCCGCCCCGGCTCGGAACGCGGGCATGTTACCCACAGTCTTGCTTCCGGAAAACCAGTCTTTGTCGGATCCTAGGCAGTCGATGCGGCGAGATCAGCAGCCAAGGCTAGCGTGGAGAGCGCCCAATTGATATTCGGCGTGCTTCAGGATGTCCGAACAATCCTGTGGCGTCAGCCCCAGGCGTCGAAACGAATAGATTCCATCCGTGTCCACGGTTCGCGGGCCCGGTTCGCGCAAGACGGCGGTGAGTGCGACAGCGGCGATGAGTACGTCGGTGAGATCTGCTTCGGCCCTGCCGCTGTGGTCACTGTCCCCTTGTAAGCCGATCGCTTCCGACATCGGTTCCGCGAAGCCCCAATTCTCGAGCACCGCCTTGCCGATCGCCGGATGCCAGCCATCGACCATGTCGGCGAAGGAACGATCACCCTGGAATGCATTCGACTTTCCGACCGCGCGAACCATGATGTACAGGCGGCCGATGCCGTGTAAGAGGCCCGTCAGAAAGGCCTCGTCCGGATTCACTGAAGTGCGCCGGGCGATCACCTGGCTGAGAGTGGCCACCGAAATGCTCTCTTCCCACAAGACATTCAGCGGTTTGGCAATGGAGCGCAGAGCCGGCGCGAGCCGCATCTGTTGGACTGCGAAGGCCATGGCGAAACTCTGCACTCCGCGATATCCCAGACGGGTCACTGCGGCCTTTAAATCCGTCAGCGGTTTACCGGAGGGATTGAACGCCGCTGAGTTCGCGGCCTGCAGCAGTCGCGCCGCCAAACGGGGTTCGGCACCGATGATTTTCACTGTTTGAGTTAGCTTCGCCTCCGGGTCGGCCAACGCCTTGCGAATGCGTATGACGACATCGGGAAAGCTCGGCAGATTCACAGTGCCGCCCGACACCTCGGTCGCAAGATTGCGAAGAAATGCGAGCGCGGCCGCCCGATCGTCCTGTACCGGGGTAACCTCGGTACCGGCGACCGCTGAGTTCGCGGACTTAAGGGTCGATGTTGCTGCGGCATTGGACATAATATTTCTTTAACTGCAACATCCCGGACACTCGTGGGCGTTCCGCGGTCGAATTAAGGTTCCGGCCTCGGCAAATCCGCCGCTTGACCGTCGTACTTCAGGGTTTCGGCACATCCGGCCAAATCTTGACCAAGGAATCTGGCCGAGCCCATGAATCCCAGCCGCTAGGCCGCGCCGGCGCGGTCCTTGTGGGCAAAGCGCCGGAGCAGCTGCGCCAATTCAGCAGGCTGTACGGGCTTGCCGATGATGCCATCCATGCCCGCCGATAGGCAGCGATCTCGGTCATCCTGCAACACGCTTGCCGTCAAGGCGACGATGGGCATGGGTTCACGGCCTAATTCCTTTTCGACACTCCTGATTTTCGAAGTGGCTTCGAATCCATCCATTTCGGGCATATGACAATCCATGAATACTAGGCGATAGGGCTGCCGGATGGACATCTGCACGGCCTCCGACCCGTTACCTGCCACATCGACGCGGCATCCCAGGCGTTCGAGCAGCCGCACGGCCACCTTCTGATTGACCGCATTGTCCTCAACGACCAGTACGGGTATCAGTGTAGACATCGCGGGTGGCGGCGGGGCAGCCTGGGCCGTCAACGCATCGGCGACTTTCGGCGCATTGGGTGCGGGAGCTGAAAGCGCGCGGCACAGAGCGTCGCGCAGCAGGCTCGCGCGTACGACGGGTTTGGTCAGGTAGGCGGAGAAACCCCTTTCCAGCAGGTTCCGGGCGTCGCTCAGTTGCTCACCGGAAGTGAGCAGCACGAGCTTCAAGGCGCCGAAGCGCGGATCCGCGTGGAGCATTTCGCCAAGCTCGGCACCGTCGACGTCGGGCATCCCGTGGTCTATCAAGGCGAGATCGAACTTCACTCCGGCCGCGAATGCCCGCTCCAATGCGGCGACGGCTGCCCGACCCCCTGCGGCGCAGGTGCACTGCGCACCCCAACCCGTCAACTGGGTTTCGAGCACATGTCGGTTGATCGCGAGATCATCGACGATGAGTACGCGCCTCCCGTCGATGGGCATGCGTGCCGCGCCGAGGTCCATCGCCTCAGCGACGCCGATGGGCAGTGTGAACCAGAAAGTCGAGCCGACACCGGGCGTGCTGTCTATTCCGATCTTGCCGCCCATGAGCACGACGAGTTGACGGCAGATGGCCAGACCCAGGCCGGTACCCCCATAGCGGCGGGTGGTTGACGCGTCCGCCTGAGTGAATTTCTGAAACAAAGCAGCCTGGACGGATTTGGAGATCCCGATTCCGGTGTCGCGCACGCTGACGTGCAATTCGTGGGTGGCGTTTTTTGCGGCTGCCGTTACCTCGACGTACACATGACCCAAGGTCGTGAATTTAATGGCGTTCCCGATCAAGTTCACCAGAACTTGCTTGAGGCGCCCCGGGTCCGCAACAATCCGACTGGGGACGCTGCTTGCGATCGACAAGCCCAACTCCAAGTGCTTTTCCTCGGCCTTGCCCGCCATCAACCCGACGACTTCTTCGATGGCATGCGACAACTCGAAGGAAATGTTTTCCATGGTCATGGCGCCGGCCTCGATCTTGGAGAAGTCGAGGATGTCATTGATGATGGCCAGCAGATTCTGTCCTGAACTCTCGATGGTTCGGACAAAATCTCGCTGTTCATCGTCGAGCGCCGTGTCGCGCAACAGATTTGCGAACCCCAGTACGCCGTTCATGGGCGTGCGGATCTCGTGGCTCATGGTCGCGAGAAACTCGCTCTTGGCGCGATTCGCGCGCTCCGCGGCCTCCTTCGCCGCCTGCAGTGCTTCTCGCGCCAGACGCCGCTCGGTCACGTCGGTGGCGACGCTGAGGTAACCGTTTAAGTTGCCCTCCGCGTTGCGAATGGCGGTGACGCTGAGACTGACGGTAAGCGTGGAGCCGTCCTTGCGAACATAGGTGCATTCTCGCACCGAGCAGTCGCCGCGCTCCGCGCCATGAATCAGGGTCTCGAATCCATCGATGGGACGGCCGTGGTGCATGGTGAGCTTACGCGACCGCGTGATCACCTCGCTCTTGAGATGCAGGATCATGGGGTTGAAACGCGCGATCATTTCATCGGCTCGATATTGCAACATCCGCTCGGCGCCGGAATTGAACACGGTGATGAGGCCATTCACGTCGGTCGCGACGATTGCGGCTTCCGTGGCGGCATCAAGCACGCTCTGCAGCAATGTCCGCGCATCCGCGATGGCTTGCATGGCGCTGCGGCGTTCGGTGACGTCGGTTATGAATCCGTGCCAGAGTACGCTGCCATCCGCTTCCCGTTCGGGCGTGGCGTTACCCAGCACCCAATGCTCGCGTCCGTCCGCCATACACACACGATATTCGTCGCGCCAGGGTGTCAGCCCTGCCGCTGAGGCGGCAATCGCTGCCCGCACCCGAATCACGTCATCCGGATGCAGGGCGGCCAGCACGCCGGCGGCGTCTTCGCGGACCGATTCGGGGGAAACACCGTAGACCTGCCGAATGCCTTCGCTTGCATAGGGGAAATGCGATGTACCGTCGGGCCGCAACCGGTACTGATAGAACATTCCGGGCAGCTGCACTCCCATCTTTTGCAGTCGGTTCAGCAATTCGTTGCGCGCGCCCTCGGCGCGATCGCCGTCGGAACGTTCTCGCTGAAGACGTCGGATGACCGGTTCGACGACGACTCCGACCACGACGGCCGTAACCAGCAACTGGGCGATGGCCCATAAAAGTACGTCGTGCTGCTGAGTGAGCGTGTCGGTGGTCAGGCGGCCGGCCAGATCATCCACCCAACCTTGGGAGGCGGTTCGGTATCCGTCCTGCAGCGCTTCGAGCCGGCTCAGGGCCGCCGTGCGCTCGGTGGCAGGCGCTCGCGCCGCAAGCCTCGCACTCGCGGCGACCGCGAGCATGCGCGCCTCCAGGCCTCGAAAATGCACGCTCAGCACATCCTCGCGAACGCATACGAGCGTAAGGAGTCGAGCCACTTCGGCGTTCTGCGCGACCATAACGCCGATGGATCGCTCGATCGCATCGTCGGCCGCCGTTTCGGGAGCGTAGGCGCGCACGAATGCCGCGTGCATCACATCGGCCGATCGCGCGGGGAGTTGGGCGGCGATATTGACTATTTCGCCGTGCCGCGAGTCCGCACCAAGAAACGCGTGCACGCCGTGCACGCTCCACATCCTTGCGAGAAACAACAGCGCCAGCACCGCAAAATACGCGAAGCGTAGGCGGCGGCCAAATAGCTTCGCGGCGGGAGTATAGGCGGCGCTTGACATGGGTCGCCATGGTATCGGCTGGCGACGACGTTACTTGACTGAAAAAGGGGTCGGAACGGGGGATATCGGGCCTTTCGGGAGAATCTCCCGGCGGCGACCGGAATCCGCGCATTCCCGAAGCGCTGAATTCCGAATCCGGCACGCCTATACTCGGGACAGTGGCTTGGCCTTGGGGAGGTGCCGATGTTTACAATTAAGCGCATCGCGGGGTTGCGTGGCTTGCATGTATTGGGGTCCGCGCTGATCGCCTTGTCCCCCTTGGCGGGACACGCAAGTCAGGACTACCAGGTGTACGTGTCGAACGAGAAGTCGGGCGACGTCACGGTAATCAATGGCGGCGACAATCGAGTGCTGGGAACGATTCCGGTGGGCAAACGCCCGCGCGGCATTCACGCAAGTCCCGATGGCAAAACCGTGTTTGTGGCCTTGAGCGGCACTCCCATTGCGGCGCCCCCTCAGCTCGATGCGAAGGGCAATCCCATATTCCAAAAGGGCAAGGACGACGATGATGACGATAGCGTCAGGTCGGACAAGTCGGCCGATGCCATCGGTGTGGTGGATGTCGCGCAAAGGAAACTGACGGGCAAGATAGCCGGAGGGTCGGACCCGGAAGAGTTCTCCCTGAGCAAGGACGGCAAGAAGCTTTACGTGTCGAATGAGGACGTCAAGGCCGCCAGCGTGATCGACATTGCTTCGGGAAAAGTCGAGCATATTGTCGCGGTGGGTCAGGAGCCCGAGGGAGTGGCGACCGCGCCGGACGGGAAGCGGTTCTACGTGACCTGCGAGGCCGGCGGCGAGGTATACGCCGTTGAGACCGCCGGCTACACCACGATCGGGCATTTCAAAGTGAATGTCCGCCCCCGCAGCATGGCATTCTTGCCGGGCGCCGCGATTGGGTTCATTCCCTCCGAGTCGACCGGTGAGTTGAATGTCATCGATACGGTGAATCTCAAAGTGGCGAAAGTCATTGCGCTGCCGCCCGGCTCGCGGCCCATGAGCGTGAAAGTCTCCTCCGACGGCCGGAAGATCTACGTCAGCAACGGGCGTGCCGGAACGGTTTCCGTTCTGGACAGCCACACCTACGAACTGCTGAGCTCGATCAAAGTGGGGGTTCGTCCCTGGGGTATTGCGCTGTCGCCCGATGGAAAGCTGCTCTATTCGGCCAACGGACCATCCAACGACGTGTCGGTCGTCGATCTCGCGACCAACCAGGAGGTTGCGCGGGTCAAGGCGGGGACGAGCCCTTGGGGCGTGGCCATAGTGACCAATGTGAATTGAGCCGGACCGGTGAATTGAGCCGGACCGGTGAATTGAGCTGGACCGGTGAATTGAGCTGGACCGGTAAATCGAGCTGGCTGGCGAATCGAGCCGGGCGCAGCGCGCATCACTTTCCGATGATGAATACTTCTTGCGCGGTGATGCTGCGAGTGAAGCCGTCCTTGTACGCTCGCGCGCGGACGATTCCCGGGCCCGTGAGCGTGAACGGCTTTTCGTAGCGCATGTCCGACGTCCCGGGCACGCTTCCGTCCAGGGTGTAGCGTATTTCGGAAAACGGTTCGCGTTCGGATAGCGAGATTTCGACGGGGGCGCCAAAAGTGCCTCCGGCGGGCGACAATACCGGCGGATCCAACACGGAGCGGCCCGGCAGGCTCGTAATCCAATTCTTAAGAAGCTCTACTCCCTTTCGGTCGATGGTCTCGCGCGCGATGGGCGGCATCTTGATGTCATCCACCGTGTTTACCCGCATGTAGGCGATCGATCGCCAGATATCATGGGGTGAAATGATCCGCGGCCGATCGATTCCCTGGTCGATCAACACCGGTCCATCGATCAGTTCCTGCTTTTCAAGAGGCGTGTCATAGCGCGCGTCAAAATAGGCAACCGTGCCGCCCGGCCGGTGACACTGCGCACAATTCGCATCCAGGTAAGAGCGGGCCCGGTCTTGTAGACTTCGAGCCGAATCGTCGGCCGCCGCAAGCGTCGGCAGCTGAGCCAGATCATTCTCGTCCAGCGCAGGGGCGAACAGGCCAAGGTGATTCCACGTCCGCAGTTCATTGTCCGTCACGCCCGATGGGTAGGTGAAGACATGGTTCATCTGGCGTGCTTTGACGCCGAGCACGCCGCTGGTATTCGAGTTGTGACAGGCCAGACAATCCGGCCGGCTCGGGAAGTACCAGGTCTGCTCGTGGATTTCTCCGCTCGCCGATTTGATTGGAATTTCCTCGGTCCGATTTGTGCTCAGTAGATCTGCGTCGCTATTGTCCGGCCTCCATCGGTACACGACGCCGTACACGCCGCCGGCACTGTCGCATACCAGAAAGCGTGTTTCGAGCCGTCGTTTGACGTGCGGATCCGCTGCATCGGTCGGCAGTTCGAAGGTCTTGACGAACACGGTGCCTGGAGGGAAAGTCCATTCGCCCGTGGTGGAGAACCTTATTTTTTCGTTGGGGATCGCCGCCCACCGGGTCTTGGCGGCGCCATCCGACCAAAACGCTACTACGAGGTCGTACGGGATCAAGCCGTCTGTGGGAATCAGGCGCCGAGTGTCGCTGTACGCGCCGGTTTGAGAAAGCAGCGCCGGTATTTTCCCGCCGGCAAGGTGAGGCATGTTCAAGTACGCCTTAGGGACGATCCGCGAGGAAATGCCATAGGGCGGATGTTCGCCGTTGCCTTGCGCCTGGGTGCCGCCCGAATGGGTCGAGGCCAAGGCGATGGCTGCAAACGCGCGCAACGTATGACGGGTCCACATCGTGGACAGATTCGACCCGAACAGCGTTCGATGGTTCCAGCTATTAATCGTGCCATCCTTCAATCATGACCGGCAGTCAGAGCGCAATATATACTGAGCGTCCACCGAGTACACTGGCCATCTGACACAGCAGCGGTATGCACTTGAAATGAGCCGAGACGACGAAGATCGGATCCTGCACGGCCTTTACTACCATCGTGAGAACATCGATGAAGAAGTGCAGGTCACTGGAGTCCAGCTTCTATGGCTGGCCATGCACCCGCTGCGCGACGGCGAGATCTGGTACAAAGACGGGCGTTTGCAGAGCGTCGACACGTCGGCTTTTCCGGCTGAAATTCGCTCCAAGCTGGTCACGGCGAAATTAGAGTTGCCGCTGCGCTATCTGCAATATCGCAGGCTGATCAAGTACACTCGCTGCAACGACTCGACACTCTCCGTTGCGGTGACGTTTGCGGGCGCCGACCGGGCGATTCGACTGCATACACGGCGCGGGCGAATGGATTTGTGGTACAGGGAAAATAAAGACGGAATGCTCGGCCTGGTCACGACCGTCGCAATTTCCATGATAACCGCGCTACTCACCGTGTGGATCCTCAGATGAGCAACCAGGCGCGAAGTCTGCGGGTAGCGCGCGCAACAGGGGCGCCAGCACGCGCAAGAACGCGAGATTCTCATCCGAGTCCGGCCGCAGCCTTAGAATTTCCACTGCAGCGATAGACCCGCAGTGCGCGGCTGATTGGTGAACATGCGCGTGCGGGTGGTTGCGGCGTAATTGTCCGAGATGTACTCCGACAGGGCAGCCTGCTTGTCGAAGGCATTGTTGAGGAATACATCCGCCTCCCAGGCGCCTTGAATGATGCCGCTGCGCAGATCGAGCAGAGCATAGGATCGTTGAAATGTCGCGGGATCGCTGCGGTCGAAATCCGGATAGGACGTTCCTACGTATTGGCCATCGGCGCGTACGAATCCGTCAGCCGCCGCCCAAGGGTGGAACAGATATTTCGCGAAGGCGTTGCCGTTCCATAGCGGTACGTTTTCGAGTTGCTCGCCCTCGGTTCCTCCCAGCGACGGCGCATTCGCGGCGAGTACCGCCTTGGTATACCCGACTCCGGCCCCGACCTGCAGGTGTGCGCCGATATTGCCTTGGATCTCTAGTTCGCCGCCATGCACCACCGCCGCTCCGGCGTTTTCCGTGATCTGGTAGGAGCAGGGCAGGGTATCTCCCTGCTGGACATCGCTCCATTTGATGTAGTACGCCGCGGCGTTGACGGTGAGCGCGCCATCGAACCAGCGCGTCTTGGCGCCGAGTTCATAGTTCCAGAGACTGTCCGGTCCATACGGACCGTAGTCCTGGCCGCAGCCCATTTGCGCGAGATTGCTGGTGTTCACGCCGCCGGGCCGGACTCCCTTCGACGCGCTCACGTAGTACAACTGCGCTTCCGTCGCCTGATACGACAGTTCTGCCTTGGGATTGAAACCCGTGTTCTTGGCCGAGCCCTCCGACAGGGTGGGGCCGCCGTTGCTCCAACCATCCTCGAATCGGACCGCGGTGTATTCCATGTCGTACCAGCGCAGACCCGCTGTGGCTTTCCACTTGCTGGTGATGGCGTAATTCAGCTCGGTGAATAACGCGTATTGCTTGGGAGAGTAGTCGCCGTGCTGGGAGTAATTGGTATCGCTCAGCGGCAGATAGGGGGCCGAGCTGGGCGAGTTGCTGAACAGTGCCGCATAGTTCGGTGTGAGATAGTCGACATAGTAGTGACGATTGGCATTGTTGAAATAAGCGCCGCTCACACCGCTCAATGCCCAGCCGGCGGGATTGAACGCGAGCCGCATTTCCTCCGTGAGTTCCCTCGTGGTCACGATGGGGGAATATATATTGGGCACGAATCGACCCTGCGGTATGTTGTCCTCCAGCGCCTCGGTTTCATCGTCGGGGTTGGTTTCCTGGCGATGCATGTAGGAGGTCGTGGATAGGAAACTGCCCCAGCCGAGATCGTAATTCATGGTGACATTGCTGAGCACGAAGCGGTCCGAGTAGGCTTCGGACAAGTCGAATGGGCGCGCCTGGATCAGCGGACCGGTCGAGTCGCCGGTGGGGATATCGTAATCCGGCAGGCCTCCCATCTGCAGATCCTGCACCCACACCGACGGAGTAATGCTGAAGGAATCGTTGACGGCGATCTTCAGCATGGTGCGCAGGCTATAAAGCTTTTCGCTGTTGACGTCGCGGACGATGGCGCTGGGATTGGCGGGCGACACGGGATACGCCGGCGTCGCACCGGGATTCGGCGCCCACACGCCGACATAGCGATCGATGAACCCGCTGAAATCCTTGTAGGTGCCCACCATACGCAGCGCCACGACGTCGTCGATCAGCGGCATGTTGTACATGGCATCGAGGCGAACATTGCCTGCGCCGTGCTCGGTGTCCGAACCCTCGACCTTGACCGCACCTTCCTCCTTGTTGAGGTTGGGCTGATTCGTGATCAGCCTGATGGTGCCACCCATGGAGCTTGCTCCGTATAGAGTGCCTTGCGGGCCACGCAGGACTTCCACACGCGCCAGATCGAACAGATCCGGATCGATGCTGGCGGTGGCGCCGTCGCCTCCCGAGGGCAGGATCGGGGTCTCATCGATATACATGCCCGTCGTCGGCGCATTGCCGCCCACTGAGGCGACCCCGCGGATGGAGTAGCTGCTTTGGCCGGGGCCGGCCGAATTCAAGGTGACACCGGGGATCCGTGCCGCCAACGAGGAGAAATCCTGCACACCGATCTCGGACAGCGTTTCGGCACTGTAGGCGACGACGCTCATGGGGACTTTTTCCAGACTTTCACTGCGTTTTTCCGCAGTGACGATGATGTCGCCGAGTGTCCCGGACGGTTCCCCGTTCGCCGTTGCTTGCTGGGCCACGGCGAAGGGTCCATCGCTGAGGGCGGCGATGAGAACGATGCCGCCGAGCAGGCCAATCCGGCCCGCACTCGTCTGATTCCCCATCGCAGTTCTCCGTTGGCCTTAAATTGATCATATCAATATAATCACTTTGATCCTCGGGTGCCAGTGTCACGGACGCGCAGTCGCCGCAGGCGGCGGCCGGGAATCGAGACGTGTGGGGATGCAGAGTCCTCAGGGACTCGTGGCCGGCTGAGGGACGGCCGTTTCGAGGCGACGCAGGTTCGGGTCCTTGACCAGATGCAGCACGCGCGAGAACACGTGATCCTGGGCATCGGCTCGGCCTATGTGAATGACGCCGGTATGCTGCAGATCCTTGCCGAATAACTCCAGTACGGTTTGGCGCGCGTCTTCATCCAAGGAATCGAGCACTTCATCGATGAGTACCCACGGCGGAGCATGCAGCAGCAATCGAGCGAATGCGAGGATTTGCTGTTCATCCTCGCTCAGGTCGCGATCCCAGCGATGGCTCACGTCGAGCATGGGCACCAAGCGTTCCAGCTTTAGCCGGGTGAGCGCCGCCCCATAATCGGCGGTCTCGTATTTCTCCGTATTCGACGGATACGCCAGAATCTCGCGCAGCGTGCCGGGGGGTAGATAGGGGGTGCGCGGCATATACAGGAGTTCTTCGCCCTTGGGGCGGGTGACTCGTCCGGCTCCCCAGGGCCACAATCCCGCCAACGCGCGAAACAGCAGGGTTTTCCCAGTCCCCGATTCTCCGACGATCAGCACCCGCTCGCCGGCCTTGATCTCTATTTTCTTTTCCTTGAGCATGGTGGCGCCGGCGGGCGATGCGATCTCCAAATCATCGATGCCGATCTTGCCTGGGTTGCCTTCGACGAAGACGATGCGGCTCTCGACGTCATGCAGTTCATCGGTGTCGATGACGGCACGACGGAAACTCGCGACGCGCAAGAGGGTCGCGCGCCAGTCGGCGATGGTGCTGAAATTGTCCACGAACCAACGCAGCGAAGACTGCACTTGCATGAAGGCGCCGGACGCCAACATGAGGCCGCCGAAAGTGAGATTACCGGCAAAGTACAGCGGCGCCGCAACCAGGATGGGCGCCACCAGAGTGAACCAGCCGTAGCCGGCGGTAATCCAGGTGAGATTCGTCAGACCGGTGACCAGGCGGGCGGTCGCGGCGAGCACTGCGGAAATATCCAACTCGATGCGCCGCTCCTCGTCGGCTTCGCCTCCGCTCAATGCGATGGCATCGATGTGCTCGTTGACGCGTACCAGCGAGAAACGCATGTCAGCCTCGCGCGCATAACGCTGCGCGTTACGCTCAATCAGGCTTCGGCCCACCCAATAGCTCAGCAGCGAGGCGGACCCCGAATAGATGACCGCGGCCCACACCATGTAACCTGGGATCGCCATATGTCGATCCCCCACGTGGAATACGAAATCGCTCGACAGAGACCAAAGGACTTTCACGAACGTGACCAGCAAAATCGAAGATTGCAGCAGACCGACGCCCAGATCGGCTGACAGCTCGGTAAGGTGCCGAGCATCCTCGTGCATGCGCTGATCGGGATTGGCGCTCATGGGGCCTGTGGCATTCGCAAGCCGGAAAGCCCGACCCGGCTGCATCCAATTCCGAACCAGATCGCTTGCCAGGCCTTGTCGCAGCCTGAGCTTCAGGGTTTCGGTGAGCCAGCGCTGCCCCACGTTGAGAACCAGCAGGGCGCCGGCTATCAGACTGAATATCCCCAATTGGCGAAGGAATTCCGCAAACTCCCGGTGCGACAGCGCATCATAGAACGGCTGGTTCCAGGCATTGAGCCGAATTTGGCCAAAGGCGGTCACCGCGACGACCAGGAATAAGGCGCCGGACAGTAGAAACAGCGTATTGCGCACGGGCGCAGCCCACAGGGCCCGGGCCATCATGCCGAGTTGCGGCCAGAGGCCGGAATTGGCAATCTCTTCGGCGTTCGATGCTGCGTTCATACCTAACTCTCAGGAGCACTGTGATCGAGCCATTATCAGTCAATGCCGTGCCGGGCGAGCGAAATTAAATGAAGCGGATCGATGCATTGATCGGCGAGATGACTCTGGCCGAAAAGCTCGGCCAACTCACCATGACGGCCTCCAGCTATGCGGTCACCGGACCGGTTATCGCCGGCGATTCGACTGCCGCGATCAAGGCGGGCACCATCGGCAATCTACTCAACATGGTCGGTGCCGCCCACGTGCGCGAGATGCAGCGGCTCGCGGTGGAGGAGTCGCGCTTGGGCATCCCACTGCTCATAGGGTTCGACGTGGTACACGGACATCGCATCCTGTTTCCCATTCCTTTGGGTGAAGCTGCGCTGTTTGATCCGGAAACATGGGCTATGACCGCGCGAGAATCCGCCAAGGAGGCGGCGGCGGAGGGCCTGGCGATGACGTTTGCCCCAATGCTGGATGTTGCCCGCGATCCGCGCTGGGGACGCAGCGCCGAAGGTCCGGGAGAGGATGCGTGGCTGGGCTCGCGCATCGCTGAAGCCAAGGTGCTCGGCTTTCAGGGCGCCAACCTGGCCGCCGCGGATGCGCTCGCCGCGGTTGCCAAACATTATTGCGCCTATGGCGCAGTCACCGCGGGACGCGACTATGCCTCCGTGGATATTTCCGAACGCACGCTGCGCGAGGTCTACATGCCGCCGTTCGCCGTGGCGGTTGCGTCCGGGGTGGCGGCCGTCATGCCTGCATTCAACGATCTTGCGGGCATTCCCATGACGGCTAACAAGGAGTTGTTGCGCGGCTGGTTGCGGGAGCGGCTCGGATTCAAGGGTGTGATCGTCAGCGACTACAATGCCATCGCCGAACTCATGCACCATGGCATTGCCGCCGATCTGGCCGAGGCGGCGACGCATGCGCTCAAGGCGGGCGTGGACATCGACATGATGGCCGATGCCTACCGGCGCGGATTGCCCGTAGCCCTCGAGCGGGGGCGGGTGAGCATGGCGGAAATCGACGAATCGGTACATCGGGTTTTGACTTTGAAGCAGCAACTAGGCCTTTTCGACGATCCCTACCGCAGGGGTGCGACACCCGAATCGGCGGCGGCTCTCAGGCATCGCCGGCAGCTCGCAAGATCCGTCGGCGCCCGTGCCGTCGTCATGTTGAAGAACGCTCAAGAAACGCTTCCGTTGGCGGACTCGCTGCGGCGTCTCGCGGTCTTAGGTCCGCTGGCGGATGCACCGACCGAGATGCGCGGCCCGTGGTGGGGCGCCGCGGATGCGGACGGTCAGGTGAGTGTCGTGGCCGGTTTGCGCTCGGCGCTGCCCGATTGCCAGGTGCTGCATGCCCCGGGCGTCGCAATCGACAGCGACGATGTCTCAGGCGTGGCGGCGGCCATCGATCTGTGCGCGGCAGCCGATGCCATCCTTCTGTGTGTAGGTGAGGCGGCCACCATGAGCGGCGAAGCCGCATCCCGCGCGCATCTGGGGCTCCCGGGGCAGCAGCGCCATTTTACCGAGGCCGTCTTGGATCGCGCGCGGGCGATGAACAAGCGCGTGATCGTCGTGTTGTTCTCGGGCCGCCCTCTGGTGGTGCCGTGGCTGGTAGAGAAAGCGGATGCCGTACTGGCGGCGTGGTTTCTGGGCAGCGAGGCAGGGTCTGCGATCGGCGATATCGTAACCGGACGCGTATCTCCCAGCGGCCGCACGCCCGTGACATGGCCGCTCGCGATGGGTCAAATTCCGATTTTCTTCAGCGAACGTCCGAGCGGCCGGCCGGCGGATCCGAAAGATCATTACACGAGCAAGTATCTGGACGTGCCGAATGCGCCGCTGTTCCCCTTTGGCCACGGACTCAGCTACGGACGGTTCACGTATTCCGATCTACGCGTGACACCCGCCAATGCCGAGGACATCGATACCCTCCAGGTCCGGGTCGATGTGCGCAATGAGGGTGCGCGAGCGGCGCAGGAGACGGTTTTCCTGTTCACTCACGACAAGGTCGCCAGCGTGGCGCGGCCGCTGCTGGAGCTCAAAGGTTTCGCCAAGATCGACTTGCGAGCAGGAGAATCGGGAACCGTCATCTTGAGGTTGCCGGCCGCCGAATTGCGCTTTCTCGGACCGGACCTCGAACCCGTGTTCGAGCCGGGCGAGGTTGAAGTTCTAGTGGGTCCTTGCGCCGACCGATCGCAGTTGCTGGTCGCAACCATCCGTTTATCCTGGTCGCGTCCCTGCTGAGCCGGTGCCGCAGGCCCAGCGAAAAATGATTTCACTTTGGGTGCCTGGAACGATGGCGTCCCACGCCGCCTGTTTCGGATCCGCTTCCTCACTCTGTTGATTTCCGGCCAGGTTATTCTGCGTGTAAAAAACGGCTAACAGAACTTGAGCCTTCGCCTTGGCGCAGTCGTACTGGATTTTTTCCACGTCGCTGACGTACGCATCGCCGTCGGCATTTCGTTGCGGCTCAGGGTATTCCTGCCGCAGCCACACCGTCACCTGATGCCCTGAGCGTTTCATTTGATGCTCGGTGCTGAAAGTCGCCCAGGATCCGTCCGTCCCCACGGCCCTGAACATCCACCCTCCCTGGGACATGGGATCGAGAGTACGTACCCAGGCCATGGGGTCTGCCCTTCGGGCGTCCCGCTGCTTGGCCAACAGATCCGCCTTGCTCTTCTCATCGGCGCGAATTTGAGCTCTTTGCGCCTCCCACAGTTTTTGCTCCTCAGGGGTCTGCCCGAGGACCGTCGAATTGTGCAATATGCCAACCGCGATCAGCATCGCCGCCAGCGACGCGCAAGCCGCTCGTTTCATCGCATTACCCTCGAAGCATTCAAGCGACCAATCACGGACGCGGGATTTCCCGGTAATTATAGGCGAACCGATGATAGTAGTGACGCACGATTTGACCGTCCTGCCGCAACCCATCGTCCTCGACGGGCCCCAAGCGCTCGACATGGGATTCGATGGCGTTGCCGCCAAGATCGCTCGCGTTCCACGCGACCAGCAGCAGATCTCGGCCGTCCTGCAACACCGGGGGCGTCCATTGTTCATACATCAAGCCGTTTCCCCCGAACAGATGCACGCTCGATGTTTGCACCGGCGATCTCGTTATCTCGGCGCCATAAAACGCCAATTCACTGGCGATGACGTAGCGATCCATGCCGACAATCAGCGGGTCCCGGCCGGTCTCCCGGCGGAATTGCGCGGCGCTCTGCGTGATCCGGCGGCTGAAGCTGCGCCAGCCGACCGGTACCAGTTCGATGTGCTTGCCGTAGCCGAGACCCGGCAGGCCCAACACGAGGTAGTGCAGGCCGGCGCCATAGATCAGCATCAGAGTCACGAGCGTGGGTCGCCACGCGGCTCGAATCCGTGCAAGGAATCCGCTCAAGGGCGCCGCGCTCGCGGCAATGCCCAACGCCATAAGAGGAAGCGCCCCGACCCACGGCGCCCCGGTCCAGTCCAGCTTTACCTCGTGACGCAGGCTGAAAATCGCGAACACCGTCAAGGGCAGAATCGTGGCCACGCCCAGCAAGAGCTTGCGCCGCGATGCGTTGCCGTCGCCGTCTGTGTCCAGCGATTTCCGGCTGCACAGCGCCGCCGCGACGGCCAGCACGCCGGTCGGGGTGATGAGCACCAGAGCGGAGCCAATCAGCTTGTGCAGCGCGAATCTGGGAGTCTCCGCCAGGCGACGCACTGTCTGGAATTCGAAGGAGGTCCAGCCATGCTGTGCGTTCCACAGGATGACAGGTGAAAAGATCGCGAGGGCGAGCACAGCGGCGGCATACGGCTCCCAGCGACGCCACCATCGATGCGATTCCTGATCCCATGACATGAAGACCAGCGTCACCGGAACGAGCAAGCCAATGGAGTATTTGGAGACAAAGCCGATTCCCAGCGAGAATCCCGCGCCCCACCACGCGCCCGGGCGCCCCGCGATCAGCGCGCGCTCGAGGAAGTAGAGCGCCGCCGCCCAGGCCGCGGTGAGCGGTGCGTCGGGCGTCATCAGGAAGCCGGACAGAAAGAAGAAGGGCAGCGTCTGCGTCAATACCAGCGCAGCC
>Ga0302320_10008290_pt1 | contig 22665 bp, 23 predicted proteins | sample Bog_T0_3_FD_202130 | JGI IMG/M metagenome (GOLD analysis project Ga0302320, IMG submission 202130) | Peat permafrost microbial communities from Stordalen Mire near Abisko, Sweden - Bog_T0_3 | ecosystem: Environmental > Terrestrial > Soil > Wetlands > Peat | place: Sweden: Abisko, Stordalen Mire... | reverse complement strand
GCGTGGCTGCAGATAGCACAAGGATTCGCGATCGGCGCCGGCCTTGTAGTCCGCGACTGGGTTGGAACGATGATGTTCAAATCCGTGATGAGCGCGGAAATGGCAGCGGGGCAGGAGGGAGCGACGCCAGATGCCATGACTGCATCACTTAACGCTCACGACAACTTAATCAGCAGGGTGTTCGGCGCTGGCACTGGCGGTACTATCCAAGTGCTGCTGTTTAGTGGTGCAGTAACTTTTGGCACGCTCTGCTCAGGCTTTGGCATTGGGTTCCTTGCCGGGGTCCTGCTCGCGTGGAATGAGGAGACAATTGCCGCGTGTATTCAAAACATCAGCGCAGGAGATTGCTGAGCACCATGCTAAGGGTAGCCATCATCCGGTTTTGCATTGTCGCGACGATCACTTCGCTTGGCCTCTTCGCGTTCAACCTATTTTTTGAGACGCTAACCAAGCAACCGGTTCACCTCGGAAAGGATGCGGTGTTATGTGGTGCAATGGGTGTCGCCACCGGCTTAAATATACAGAGGTTTGCCGGGAGTTCGAAGACACGAAATAAGCAAAAGAAGGACTGATGCAGTTGTCACTCTGGACTTCAGTGACCCCAGGTCCTGGAGCTGACGTAGAGTGGTGAGTGCCAAGGCGAGACTTCCCGGTTCACGATCTGAGATCGCTGCGCTACTTAGGGGGCCTTGCTGGCGCATCGCCTTCCCCAGACCTATGCGGCGGGCAAAACCACGCCTCTATCCACGCGTACGCCAATTGAGGACGTTCTCGTAGAACAGGACCTGGTGTGCCCAACCGGTTAGGCTCCCGAACCGCTTTCGGAAGAACCGGGACGCTTCCTCGTAGCGCCGCTCCGTCAGCGCCGCGCCCGCCCATTCAGGGAAGTAGAGGCGGGTAAGTGCTTGCCAGATGTGGGTATCGATGGGAATCACGTCATCGCGGTGGAGGCCGAAGAGGGCGATGCAGTCGCCAAGCTTGCGCCCGATGCCTGGCATGTCGGTGAGGGCCTCGATGACATCCCCATAGTCCGCCCCACCCTGGGCATCCAACCATTCTTTCCCGCCCAGATCGGCAAGTCGAGCCGCTGCCAGAGGAATCGTGCGCGCCCGGTACCCGAATCCGAGACTCCTCAGCGCATCCTCTCCGATGGCTGCCACGGTGGCTGCGTCAGGAAAGCGATGTAACGGACGCCCACCGAGTTCATCGAACACTGGTCCGAACGTCGCCAGCTTCCCAATCATCTGGCCAATGCGCTTGATGTGGTTGTTGGCGCTGCAAAGGAAGCTGAAGAACACTTCCTCGGCGCTTTCCGGCCGCAGCAGGCGCAGCCCGCGCAGCTGGGTCATGTAAGGCGTCAATTCGGGTCCGAGCGCGAGTATCTCGGCCTCCACCACGTCGGCATCCCAGTCGAGTCGAAACAGCCGGCCAAAGGCCGAAGCGGATTTGTTCGATTGAACCGAAACGCCCGCGCCTTCCTGGCGAATCCGGTACCACGTGCTGCCGTCCACTCCCAGCCACTCGGTAACGCCAACCGACTGCCATCGGAACACCTGGCCACTCGCGAGGCAGCGACCCACATCAAGGCGGCCGTTGGGAACAACGACTTCAAACTCGGTCAGAGGGCCCCCTCGGGCAGCATATCAAGGAAATCCTGCTCGGTGAGCACGGTCACTCCAAGTTGCTCGGCCTTGGCGAGCTTTGAACCGGCGCCAGGCCCTGCCACCACAAAGCTAGTCGCCTTGCTCACGCTTCCCGCCGGCTTGCCGCCCATGCGCAGCACCAGCGCTTCTGCGTCCTCACGGGCGAAGCGTTCCAGCCTGCCGGTAAATACCAGGGTCTTCCCAAGAAAGAGGTCACTCGTCGGCGCTTCCGCTTCGGATGGCTCCACGCCAAGCGATTTGAGATCGTCCAAGAGTTCTCCGTTCTCGGCAAAGAACTCCGTGAGTTCGGCCGCCGTCCTCGGCCCGACATCGGCAACGGCAAGAAAGCCTTCGTACGTTGCCGTTCGGATCGCCTCGAGCGTTCGGAAGGCCCTTGCCAACTCGGTGGCGCCCCGATCTCCGACGTGCCGAATACCGAGTCCGTTTAGAAATCGGTCAAGTGGCCGAGTCTTGCTGTCCTCGATCGCTTGAAGCAGATTGGCGACACTTTGTTCGCCCATTCGATCGAGGCCGATCAACTCATCTCGCCGCCCACCTAGGCGATAGATGCCGGGCACATCGCTCAAGAAACCCAGTTCCAGGAATCGATCAATCAGCTTCTCTCCCAGGCCCTCGATGTCCATAGCCCCACGTGACACGAAATGGCGAAGTTTAGCCGCCACCTGAGCCGGGCAACTTCGGTTAAAGCACCGCAACGCCACTTCGCCGGGTTTGCGGGCTAGAGGAGACCCACATTCGGGGCATGCGAAAGGCTCCGCCGGAATCGGCCGGTCGCCGATTCGCTTCTCCAGCACCGGCCCCACCACCTCGGGTATCACGTCGCCCGCCCTTTGAACGATCACGATGTCGCCCTCTCGCACGTCCTTGCGGCGCAGATCCTCGTAGTTGTGCAGGGTGGCGCGCCCCACGGTGACGCCTCCCACCGCGACCGGCTCCAAGTCGGCAACCGGGGTGACGGTGCCGGTTCGGCCGACCTGCCACAGCACCCCGTTGAGGCGGGTAAAGGCCTGCTCGGCGGGAAACTTGAACGCAATCGCCCAGCGGGGCCCCCGTGCGGTGAATCCAAGGGTGTCCTGGTCATCCAGGGCATTCACCTTGACCACAACGCCGTCAATGCCAAAGGGAAGGGAAGCCCGCTTACGGTGGGCTTCTTCGGTGAAGGCGATCACTGGCTCGATCCCCTGAATCACTTGGGCATCCTGCCAAACCGGAAAACCAAGCTCGCGCAAGCGGGCCAAGGTTACGCTGATGCTGGGGCCCAGCCGGGGTCCCGCCCCGACCCCGTAACAGTAGAAGCTTAAGCGACGGGCCGCCGTCTGACGGCTGTCCTTCATGCGAAGTCCACCGGATGCCGCGTTGCGCGGGTTGGCAAACGCCTGCTCACCGCGTTTGAGCAGGTCCTCGTTCAGGCGCTCGAAGACGTCTTTGTGCATCACCACCTCGCCCCGAACCTCCAGGGCGCCGGCGACGGGTTCGCGCAGCGCGAGGGGTATAGAACGAACAGTACGCGCGTTGGCAGTGATGACCTCGCCGGTGGTCCCGTCCCCTCGGCTCGTGGCGGTTTCCAGTTGGGCGTCCCGGTACGTAAGCGAGATGGAGGCGCCATCGAACTTGAGCTCGCAGTGGTATTCAACCGTTTCCCGTTCCAGAAGCCGTCTCACCCGCTCATCGAAGGACCGAAGTTCATCGGCGCTGAACGCGTTGTCGAGCGAAAGCATAGGGGTAAGGTGCCGATGGGCGGGAAAGCCGGAGACCGGCGCCACGCCCACACGCTGAGTGGGTGAATCGGGACTGCGCAACTCAGAATGGGCATCCTCCAGGGCTTTCAGTTCATGGAACAGACGGTCCCAATCTGAATCGGAGATCTCTGGCCGATCGAGCACATAGTAGAGGTAGTTGTGGTGCTCCAACTCGCGCCGCAACTCGGCAGCCCTTACGGCAGCGTCCATCCTATTCCTCCGTGGCTTGGTTCAGGATGCCTTCGGCGACAAAGATGGGCGCCTCAAAGCGGACGGCGAGCGCCATGGAGTCCGAGGGCCGGGCGTCGATCTCAATTTCTTCCTTGCCCTTCTTTATGTAAATCTTCGCGTAGTACGTCGTGTTCCAAAGATCGTCAATCACCACCTTTGTGACACTGGCGCCCAGCCGCTCGATAATGGACTTGAGGAGATCGTGAGTCGCCGGTCGATCGGGTCTGGACCGTTCGAGTGGAAGCAGAATCGCGGTCGCCTCGAAGGCGCCGATGATGATCGGCAGCTTGCGCTCACCATCGCTGAGGAGGATAAACCGCGAGCTGTTGGTGCCCTCTGCGGCATACACGCCCTCAATCTCAACCTCCACCGCCTCGCCATATGAGCCGTGTCCCCGCTCGGGACGATCCTCATAAGGGAAGAATGGAGGCGGTAGATCGAAATCGTCGGCGCCCCCGGAACCTTCAAATTCCTCTGGCATAAACGCCCTTACGATACCCGCCTCTTGGCCGGGGATACGTTGAATCAAGAGTGGCGAAAACCATTCGGCGCGACCGTGATCCCACGGGCCACGTAGGGTTGGTCGCCGAAGTTGACGATTGGCAGATGCTCGCTTTGAAGCCGCGTGATCAGAAACAGCACCGCTGCCAATCCAATCATGGACCTAGTGTCCGCCATTGCGGCGGTCCTTGGCTGGGGTACAACAGAACATGACTCACCAGACGGTTCTCGTCATCGATTTCGGCGGCCAATACACCCAACTCATCGTTCGCCGAGTTCGTGAGCTTAACATCTACTCCGAAATGGTCCCCTGGACCCAGGCGGCGGACAAAATCTGCCTGATGAAGCCTGCGGCGGTCATCCTCAGCGGTGGTCCGCGTAGCGTGACCGAAGAGGGCGCCCCCGACCTCGACTTCTCGGTCTTGAAAGGCATCCCCGTTCTCGGCATCTGCTACGGGCACCAGCTCATGGGCCACCGATTGGGAGGGGTGGTCGAGCATACGGAGGCCAAGGAATACGGCCGGCGCCGACTCGATACGGTAGTGAAGGACAGCTTGCCCGGACGCATGAACTGCCGCGAAATTTGGATGAGCCACGGGCTGCAGGTGCTTCAGGCGCCGCCGGGTTACGTGGTGACCGCCGGCACCGACACCTGCCCGATTGCCGCCTTCGAGAATGAGGCGGAGAAGCGGTACGGGGTCCAGTTCCACCCCGAAGTCAGCCACACCCCCGACGGCAGCGCCATCTTGAAGGCCTTTCTCCTTGAGAAAGCGGGCCTCAAGCAGGATTGGACGAGCGAAAACTTTATTGAGGAGACCGTCGACCGAATTCGCGAACAGGTCGGACCGGGTCGAGTGCTTTGCGCGGTGAGCGGTGGCGTCGATTCTTCGGTCATGGCCGCGCTCCTTATTAAGGCTTTGGGCGAACGGGCGGTGCTCGTGTTTGTGGACCATGGGCTGCTGCGCAAGGGCGAGGCCGAGCAGGTGAAAGAGATGTTTCACGGCCACTTCAACGCAAACCTGAAAGTGTTCGACGCTCGTGAAGCGTTCTTCGGCGCTCTGAAGGGAGTCACTGAACCGGAGGCCAAGCGCAAGACGATCGGCGCCCAGTTCGTGAAGGTTTTCGAGGAGCATGCCGCCGACCTGACGGACTGCGATTACCTGGCCCAAGGGACGCTGTATCCCGACGTCATCGAATCCGGATCGCCAACCGCCGCAAAGATCAAGACCCACCACAACGTGGGCGGCCTCCCCGATTGGATGAAAATGAAACTGATCGAGCCTCTGCGGTGGCTCTTCAAGGATGAGGTACGCAACGTGGGACGGCGCCTCGGCCTGCCGGACGACATGGTCGAACGCGAACCGTTCCCCGGCCCTGGGCTCGGAGTGCGGGTTCTCGGCGAGGTCACCCCTGAGCGGGTTCAGATGGTGCAAGAAGCCGACTGGATCTTCCGTACGGTTCTCCGCGAACACGGGCTGCATCGCGGCATCTGGCAGAGCTATGCGGCGCTGCTGGACGTGAAAACCGTGGGGGTCATGGGCGACGAGCGCACCTACCAAAGCCCGGTGGTGCTACGCGCGGTCACCAGCGAAGACGCCATGACCGCCCGCGCGGTGGACATCCCGTTCGATGTTCTGGAGCTCATTTCCAACCGCATCGTCAACGAGGTGCGCGGGGTGAACCGCGTGTTCTACGACCTGACGAGCAAGCCGCCAGCGACGATCGAGCAAGAGTAGTGAGCCACCGCGAGGAGATCACGCCCACGCCTGACGACTGCCGATTGGCGGCTGAGATCAAAGGGAAGCTCTTGAGCCAGGGGAGACCCGTTGGCGGCATTGATCCCGTGAGCGCCGCTTGCGCTATCCATCGAAGCCTCCCACCCGCGACGGGTAATCCACGGCATTCCCAATTCGTTATCGACGCCGGTTTTCCTCGTGCGATAGAAAACTGGCGAGAAGCTTAGAGACCAATCCAATGACGTGCACCATCGACCCTCCCGGCGAGGGGCCGGCAAACATGGCCCGCGACCTTGCGATGCTCGAAGCTGCGGTGCCGTCGAGCCGGGTTTACACGTGGAGCGGAGTTTGGGTGAGCCTGGGGCGGTTTCAAGCGCCGCTCCAGGATTTGGTTCCAGGGAATCAGACTCCGTGGGTTCGACGCCCGACAGGCGGAAGGGCCGTGTTGCACGGCCACGACTGGACGGTCGCCCTGGTCTTGCCATTGAGCGGAGCCCGCTCGGTGCGCGCGGTTTATCGGCGCCTTGTCGCGCCGCTGGTGGAAGCCCTGCGGTGTTGCGACCTCCGGGCCGCGTTGGGTGAAGACACCTCTTATGTGGCCAAGGGGACCAAGGGCCTTGCAGATTGTTTTGCCACCACGTCGCCTAACGATGTGGTGGATAGTCGTGGCCGGAAGGTGTGCGGTTGCGCGCTTCGGGTGACGCGCGAGGCCGCCCTGCTGCAGGCCAGCATCCCGAAGACCGCGCCATTGCTGGACCCGGCGACCGTGATTCGGGGAGCCCAGCCGGCGCCTCTTGCGGATTGGGATGTGGAACGTTTTCCTTCGGCCTGGCTGGAAATCGCATCAAGCGGCGTGGGCATGCGTCTAGATGTGTAGCCGTCTCATTTGGCCCGTTATGTCTGGTACGCCGCCCCACGATCCCCATCGACCCCCCGATTACGGTGGGCAGCCGCCCTACATTTCCTATGCCCAGACACCCCAACCGCCACCCCCCTATCTGCCTCCGGCCCCCAAGACTCAGCCGGGGCTCAGCGTCGTCTCTGAGGCAGTGGTGCTGTTTCGAGCCAACCCAGGTGTTTGGCTGCTGAACGGGGTGATGGGGACGCTCCTTTGCCTTGTTGCGGTGCTTCCCGTCTACCTCCATCCCCCGGTCTTCCCATTCGACCCTAATAACACGGGCGCACTTATGGATGGCATTCTCAGTATTTCCGCTTCCCCTGGAAATTTCTTCGCCACCAATCAAGTCCCGCTGGAGTGGATGGTCATCTCCACCGTGATCCTCACTTGGGTGGGCTACATCCACATGGCCGCCTCGTACCCGCTCGTCGCCAAGCAGCTTTCCGGCGAGCCCATCACGGCGTCGGACGCGATCTCGTTCAACGGCAACGGCGCCAAGGTGCTGCTCGTCAGCTTCCTGATGGGCCTTGAGGTGACGGTGGCCTACTTCTGCTGCTACTTCCCGGGCCCGATCGTGGAGGGCCTAACGATGGTGACCGCGCATCGCACGGTGGATAAGGGTGAGGGCGTCATCGCCTCGTTCCGCAACGGCAAAAGGGCGGTGCAGTCTCGGATATTCCTTGCCACCTTCGTCGTCCACCTTCTCGGCGGCATTCTTTTCGTGGCGTTACTGCTGCTCTCTTGGCCCCTGCTGGGTCTCGTTGCGCTAGTGGTCACGATTCCCATCTACAACATCTCGCGAGCCCTGCTCTATCGCCGCACCATTCAGGCTGAACAGATCAGGCTGGCCTCCATGGCGCCCCCTCGGATTCGGTAATCCCTGGGAAGGCGGAGGCGGCCGGTGTGCGATAGGAAGCCTTTGGTGCGCGCCGGCTTCCTCCCGACCGATCCCTCCGAATCAATCAATAGTATTCGCACGCCCGCCAGTATCGGTGGCCCTCCTTAAATGGTCCTGAATGAGAGCGCAGATTTTCTGAACGGGGGATGAAATTGCGGTGCGCCCGTTTCACGCGAAGAGCGCTTCGGCGGCGAGTATCCGAACCGTGACCCCTTCGCATTCGCCGATCAACTCCCCCTCGGAGCCGATTTCGATCCCGATCGCTTCGCGACCGTCGGCCTGTAGGTAGCGCTTCCCAGGAGTGGCGTCGAATGGTCCCCAGTAGGGGGCAAGGTCCGACCAGGCGTTCGGCTCTGGGAGCTCAGGGAGTTCGGCGAGGATGCGGCGACCCATCGCCTCAGGTTCATATTCACCGCCCTTTTCGAGGGTTAGGCTAGTCGCCAGATGGGCAATATCCGGGGGAAAGTGGCGCTCGTTCAGGTTCAAACCCACTCCGACCACCGCGACCGGGCGGTCCTGGGCGTCGGGGTAAAGCTCGGTGAGGATCCCCCCGACTTTACGTCCCTCAAAGGTGACGTCGTTCGGCCAGCGAAGTCGGCAGCCAATCACCCGGGCGACCGCGACCGCGACGGTCATCCCAATGAGGTGGGGCTTCGGATGGGCGGGGTAGTCGCGAAAGATGAGCGACATCGCCAATCCCTCGCCCGGTTGGCTGAGCCAGGTGCGCTGGCGCCGCCCGCGCCCGGCGAACTGGTACCGGGCCTGGATCACCCCGGGAATCGCAGATTCATCCTCACGGCGCAGAAGGGCGGCGGCCAAGTCCTGGGTACTGGCCGCCTCCGCCAAGGTCACCCATGGCCCGAGGCGCAGCGGTGAGTTCATTTGATTTCGAGGTGGAAGGGAAGGGCAGTCACCGAGTGGGTCAACCCACCGATGGAGATCAGGTCGACGCCGGTCTTCGCGACGCCGGCGACGGTATCCAGGGTGATGCCTCCGCTGGCCTCGAACAGGCATCGTCCGGTAAAGCGCTGCACCGCCTCGCGCATCATGAAGGGGTCCATGTTGTCAAGCAAGATCACATCGGCGCCCGCCTCTACCGCCTGCTCCACTTGCTGCAAGGTCTCACACTCCACCTCAATCTTGGTCATGTGGCTGATGTAGGACCGCAGGGCGTCGATCGCCGCCGAGATGCTTCCGATCGCAGCGATGTGGTTGTCCTTGAGCATTGCCCCGTCGAACAAGCCCATGCGGTGATTGTGACCGCCGCCGCAGCGCACGGCATACTTCTGAAGCGACCGAAGAAGGGGCACCGTCTTGCGGGTGTCGACGATGCGGGCATTGGTTCCTTGAACCCGATGGACAAACTGGTGGGTGGTGGTCGCGATGCCGCTCATAAGCATCAAAAAGTTAAGGGCGGTGCGTTCGCTCATCATGACGCGCCGGGCGAGTTGCTTGCCCTCGGCAACCCTTTCGCCCCTCCGAATATGATCTCCATCCACTCGGTGGACCGTGACCTCCGCGTTCTCGGGATCATTGCCATAGGGAGCCAAGAGGTGCTCCAGGATGCCAATGCCACTGAGAATGCCATCCCCCTGGGCTTCCACATACCACGAGACCATCATGTCGGGGGCCAAGCACCCTGAGGTCACATCTCCGAAGCCCACGTCTTCGGCAATCGCATCTTCGACAACTCGCCACCATTCATGGGGCTCTGGTTCCAGCCAAACGCTCACCCGCGCTGTTTACCCTAGTTGCAACATGTGAAATAGATGTGCGTTTTCTTGTGGTAGTTCGCGCAAGAAAAGCCGATAATCCACTTGCATGTCCAATCTGGCGGGCAGATAAGGCGGATCTGAAGTTTTGGTTTCGAACTCAGGAGATTTGGGAGCAAGCACGGGGTTTAGAAAGGCCTACCTCGCGAGCATCGTCTGCGTGGCATCCTTGACGCTTGTGGGTCAGTCGGTTATGGGCGTTTATGCGTCCAGGCGGAGCCATGAGGAAGTGGTCAGCCAACGCATTGAAAACCTGGAGCAAGACTGCGAGGCCATCGTCCGTTCGGCTGCATTGCTTGGTGACAGCAAGGAACCGACGGTTCGGGCCCGACTCTCGGAGCGTCTCAATCTACTGTTCCAGCGCGGTTCCAGCGATGTTTCGCTTGTTCAGGAGGGTGCCGGCAACATCGATCCGGCCACATCGACCGGTCAGTCTCTGATCGAGCTGCGCGACGATTTCACATCCCTCTCCGATCAAGCTCACCTGATCTTGCTGCAGAGCCCCGCCGCCTCCGCGCCAACGCTGTTCCGAAGGGAAGAATCGATTCTGGGCGATTTGGATGGACTTACCGCCGTCTTCCACGGTCGCTCAGAGTCGGAACTCCCCATCTGGAGACTGATCAACATTGCCATCGGTCTGTTGACGCTTGGTGTGTTAGTCGGGGAATACGTTTGGATACTGCGGCCGAAACTCCGCGCGCTCAAACTGACGGCCACCGAACTGAGACGCTTGAACGACCGCTTGGTTGAACAGGATCGACGCCTCCAGGACCACCAAGCCGAGTTGGAGAGCCAGAACGCCGAACTTGTGCTGGTCAATGGCAATCTCGCCGAGCTAAAAGAGGTCCATGCCGATGCGGCGAGGCGCATGCAAGACCTCTTTGATGGTCTCCCGAATGCCGTATTTGAATTCGATCGTAACGGGATCATCCGAGAATGGAACCGGGCTGCTGTAATCCTGTTCGGCATAGAGGTTTCCGATGCCGTGGGCAGCGCGATGAGCGAGGTGCTTGCGGCAAAAATCGAACCGGAGACCATCGCGACCTGGCAGAAGACTCCGTTTGAGGACCGTCCGATTGCGGAGATGTTCTGGGGCCTGGATACCGAGACAGGGGTGCGCTACATTTCCAGCAGCGTGTTTCCCGTCCACGGCCACGATCAGCGGATTTCCGGCGGCATTTGCCTGAGCGTTGATGTCACGAGCCGAGTGGAATACGAAGCAGAACTTGAAGACAGCATGATGCGGATCAATGAGTATTCCATCGAGCTTGAAATGCAGAAGACGGCGATGGAAGAGGCGAATTCCAAGTTAGAGGCGTTGGCGACCACCGATGGCCTCACGGGCTTGAAGAACCACCGCTATTTCCAGGAGCGCTTGGAAGAAGAGATCGAGCGGAACAAGGGAGCCCACGAAACCCTATCCCTATTTCTCATGGACGTGGACCACTTCAAGAAATTCAATGATGAGTTTGGCCACCCGGCCGGCGACTCGGTTCTGCGCACGATTGCGGAAATCCTGCACCGCCATGGCAGCGCGCATTTTATTCCCGCCCGGTACGGGGGAGAAGAGTTCGTGGGCATGATGCCTGGTCTTACCGAGGCGGCCGCCGCCGCCCTCGCCGACCAAGTGCGCCGCGAAATCGAAGCCGCTTACCCAGGCGGGCATATGGTGACGGCGAGCTTCGGCGTCGCCGCCTGGCAGCCAGGCTTGCGCGGCAAGGGCGAACTCATCGCCCGCGCCGACAAGGCCCTTTACGCCTCGAAGAAGGCGGGCAGGAACCGGGTGACCGTTGCCAGTTGGCTCTGGGCGGAAGATTCGCGACCGGCCGCATAGGCGGTCTTCCGTTTGGGAACTGACAACCTTCATGTTGTCTGTCGCACATCGCCCGTTCACGCTTGCATAGCCGACAGTAAGCGTCGTCGTTCAAGGATTTCCTCCGTCCGACCAGATGGCGTATGGACTTGAGACTTCGGCGCGATCCACCGCGGCCACCGCGCAGGCCGTCAGCTTCTGGCCGTTTTCGTGTGCTGCGAAGACCCACCGGGTCTGGTCGCGAGGTACGACGTGAAACACCCAGTTCGCGCCATAGCGCCGCCACGTGGCCCAGCATTCCACCAAATTAAGAGACTTCGCCTCGAAGATGGCGGTCGCGGTTTCACTGTTCACAAAGAGGCTGAGGCGAGGCTTGGATAGGGGAGCCGTATCAAGCCAAGGACAAGCAGGCACCAAGGCCTCGCCGCTGTACGGACCTGCCTCCAGCAAGTTGTCCAGGCTCTTTACGTTGTTCATCAGGGTGATCATGCTGAAGTGGATGTTGCCGGTGGCGCCTCGCGTGTTTCGGGTGCAGGCAATCTCGTCCACAATCTCCTGGGCCGGCCAGTTGTTCTCGGTCAGTCGGCTAGTAAAATTACCAGGCCAGATCTGGCGCCCCATCACATTTTGGCTGACCCACCAGTTCAGCAGGGGGGAATAGGCCTGCTGGGTTTGGCTAAGCTTCCAGTACAGTTGTGGAGCGAAATAGTCGCACCACCCCTCGTTGAGCCACTTCTTAGCGTCCGCGTAGAGGCCGTCATATTGGTCGGTCGAAGCCTGGATGCCGGCCGGAATGCCGGGACGGTAAATGCCGAACGGGCTGATGCCAACCTTGACCCAAGGCTTTTCGTGTTTAACCTCGGTGTAGAGGTTATGCACGAACGCGTCGGTGTTGTCGCGACGCCAGGCGTGGCGGTCCAGTTTGCCGTGGTGCTTTTGGTAATCGGCATAGCTATCGGAATCGGGGAAGTCCTGTCCCTTGATGGGATAGGGATAGAAGTAGTCGTCAATGTGCACGCCATCTAGGTCGTAACGATTGACCACGTCATTCACGACTTTGAGAGTCCAGTCGGCCACGTCACTCCGGCCTGGGTCGAGCCACTTGTAATTGCCGTAGGACTTTGTCCAATCCGGGTGGGCTACGGAGACCTGATTGCTCGCGGGCGCCGAGCGCGAGGCCGGATGCCAGGCCCGGTAGGGGTTGAACCAGGCGTGAAGCTCGATGGCGTGGCTATGACAGGCGTGAATCATGTACGCAAGGGGATCGAAGTCGCTCTTGCCATCCTTGGGACCTTGGCCTTGCGTTCCGGTGATCCATTCGGCCCACGGCTCCAGCTTGGACGGATACAGGGCGTCTGCTGCCGGTCTGACCTGGAACACGAGGGCATTGAGTTTGAGCTCGGAAGCCTTATCGACGATCGCGTCGATCTCCGACTTCAATGCCGAGGTGGTGAGGCCCTTCTTCGAGGGCCAGTCGATGTTATCGACGGTTGCGACCCACGCGCCCCTGAATTCACGGGGCTCTGGCGGCAACACAACTTGGTCGGAACGATCGGTGAAGACGAGGGACGGCTTTTGGGAGGGGGCGATTGGGAGCGGCGCCAGAAGGGCGAAGAAGGGGGCCATGCAAAGCTACGGACGGGGCAGCGTAGCAGGGCGTTCTTCTCATTTCTCGGATTGCCACCAAGCGGCCATGGTAGCATCCGAAGCGCCTATGTCCGGTCGACCGCACACTTTCTCCCTTGGGCGCTTGGACGCCGTCCTAAATAAGCTCACTCTCCCGATCGGCTTGGAATTGGAGCGCGTGGAGATTGAGAGTGAGAACCTAAGCCTTACCGACAACCCCTTCTCCCTCGAATTGTCGCGGCCGGGCGTCTTGCGGGTCGTCGTGACCGAGGCCGCCCTCACCGCGTTTCTCAATCACCGAGCCCCGGCCGGCATGCGTGATTTCAAAGCGACGCTGGGAGTGAACCGAATCTTTGTCGAAGGAGTTGCGGTGGTGATGGTTCCCGTCAAGGTAAAGGCCGAATGCGGATTGGCGATCCGGGACCGCAAGCAACTGGTGGTTGAGCTCCATTCCGTCGATGTGGCGGGACTTGGCGCCAAAGGGCTCGTTCGCAAGCAGATTGAGCAGATCAACCCGGTGTTCGACATCGGAGAGTTGCCCTTGGAAGGGGCACTGGAGGCAGTTCAAATCGGCGATGGACTCATCAAAGTGCGCGGAACCCTGGAGGCATTAAAGGGCTGAGCTAAGCGACCTTGGGGATATACGACATGAGGTAAGCGAGGAACTCGCCCTCTATCACCCATCCTCGCTCACGAAAGTTGATGCAGACGCCATGCCAGCGGCGATCAAGCACGAAGTGCGCCGCTTGCCGAATGCTTACCAGGTCGAACCATGCGCCCGGTTCAAGGCTCATGCTGCTGCGCCCGATTTCTTCGTGGGTGAAAAGTGGCAGCACGTATTTCTGGGGTTCCAGGGCCATTCCCTGCATCGCCGCTCCACCCATCGGATCGCCCCGGAACACGGCGTAGAACTCGGCCTGGGTCATCGCGACCAAGAGCGGTTCCGATTCGGCAACTTCATGCTGCCCAGCGCGGAGCATCTCGCGAATTTGATCGTTTGGGCCCATGACTACCTACATGATCGGCATAAAAGCAGGAGTCGGTAGATTGCTCAAGGCCGCATGAACCATGATTGGTCCCTGAAAAGAACTTCATCGGTTCTTCGACACGTCGTGTACTATGAAATGGAGTCACCAGGAGCAACGATGCTGGAATCCAGAAATATTGTCTTCAGCGCCTTCGATAATGCCGCGCAAGAACGAGCTTGGCTTGCTCGATGCCGCCAGGGCGATTTGGAAGCGATGACGATGCTGATCGAAAGGCATCGTGGTCGCTTGCTTCGCACTGCCTCAAACCTCTTGAGAGATCGCTTTGAAGCCGAAGATGTGACGCAGGATGCGTTCATCAAAGGCTTTCGAGAGCTTGGAAAGCTTCGTGATGATCGGGCGTTTAGCGGCTACCTTTATCGCATCTGCGTCCGGCTTTGTATGGACCGGCTGCGTTCCAAGAGGCCCGAGGTCATCGAATTCGATGCCTCGCAGCCGTCCGGAGGCATTGGGGTGGAGAACAAGGTTGTCGTTGAAAAATTACTATCACAACTCCCCGCCGAGTTGCGCACCACGCTCGTCCTGAGGGAAATGGAACAGCTCAGCTACGAAGAAGTTGCCTTGGCTATGCACGTCCCTGTAGGCACCGTCAGATCTCGTCTTCATACCGCCAGGGAGCGCTTTCGTCGCCTCTGGGTGGAGGCTGTAGGAGAGAATTAAAGTGAGTTTGGTCTGCCTGCAGTTTCGAAAGTTGGCTCGCGAAGGTCAAGACCGCTCCTTCACCGAGAAGGAAGCGGACCTCATGGAAGCGCATCGCGCCAAGTGTCCTCGTTGCGCCGATTACGAAACCTCCATGGTCGGCAGCCTAATATCGTTGCGGGGTTCGGAGCTCCCGATTGAGGCCGCTGAGGGCTACACCATGCGGGTTGCCAAAAAAGCGTGGGTCGTGTGCCAGCGTGATACCGCCCGCTATTGGAGCCCCGCGTTGTGTGGCGCGGCCGTAGCCGGCTTATTGCTGATTGCCTTGGTCCAGCTAGCGAATCGCGGCCGCGAAGTGAATTATTTCCGACCGACCACTCAAGATGCCCGCCGCTACCCCAGCTTGGACCGCGATCCGATGCTCCTGCTGGATCACCGTCTGGCGCCCTAAATGACGGGACTCGCACGGGCTCTGGTCGGCGCCGCCGTCGGGGCGGTTCTTACCCTCGTCTTGCATCCCATCTCGCGTCCCTACCTGACGGCTGCATGGCTTCATAACCCGATGCCGAGTCAAGAAGAATTGGCAAGGACGCCGGCCGCTGGCGGTCTTGAAGAAGACGACCCCACGTTCGACGAAGATGGGAAAACCCTGAGAATCGCGGCCGATAATCTCGCGATCCTTAAACCCAAAGAGTTGACGGCGAACTATGAACTTGCCGCCAAGATGGGTGAGTTGCACCCAGAGAATGCCTATTGGCGCCAGATGGCAGCGGTCTTTGCGTGGCATCTTGGGAAACATGAAGAAACGCTGGACCTTCTGCGGAAAGCGCAGGAAAGCCTTACCTGGCAGGACTACCAGACCCATTGGCTGCAGCAAATTCAGGGGCACCTTCGCAGTGCTTACGGCTCCATCCAGAGTTGGCAATTTGCCGATGTGTACTGGTTGCGCTCGCTGGCCCCCGCCGAGGCGATTGGCTCGACCGAGCGTGCGGTCATCGACATCTCAAGCCTTGACACCGATGACGGCTTGCGTTTTCGCATGATCGTCATGCGCAATGCCGCGCTTATGCGGGACAATGCTCGGTCTCTGGCCGTTGGCCAGATTGGCGCCGACGTCGTTGAACAGTGTTGCCAGCCCGCCCGGCCCGAGGGGCCCGAAACCCAACGCCGCCTCCTGATCTATCGAGGCCGATTCTTCGATCACCTGCGGCACTTCAATCGCCTTGAGGCGGTGACCATCGCCAATGAACTCTTCGAGAAGAACGATAGCTGGCAGGCGCTGATCAACGATCCCAACGCGGCCAAAATCGTCCAGTCGTTGAGCCTCTCCAGTGTTCTCGCCGCAAGCTTGCCGGGCGCCCTGATGGCAGCGGCCGCATTCGGTTTATTCCTGTGGAGCCTGGGCTTTCTTGTTGAGCGGTCTCGTCCCGTGCAACGCCTCATGCGTTTTCCTGCGATCCTTTTCTTTGCCCTCGCCTTCGCGATCGCCGCCTACGGGATCACCCAATTGCCCATTGTCGGTATTGCGATAGGGGCGGGGGCCACCATTGCGGGCTTGACTCCCAGGCACAACCGTTCTCGTCCGCCTTCGCGCTTGGGTCCCTTTTTCAGCTTTCTCACCGGGGTCCTCGCGCTCATCTTCCTTGCGCTGCTTGCCGCCTACTTCGTGCTCGGCGCCACGCCTTCCGATCAGGTGCTGCAGAGCATGCAGCTTGTGGAGGAGCAGCATATTTCGCTTCAGATACTGCTTGGCACCGCGCTAGTCATCTTATCGGTGCTGTGCCTTGCGGCGCCGATGTGGGCCTTCGCCCAGCGGATTCGCACCGTGGCCGTCCTGAGCAGTGGTCTCAAGGGCTTTGGCGCTATCGTTGCCATCGTTGGTGTCGTGCTTGGGGTTATCGCTTGCCCCATCGCCATATACTCAGATCGGCACATGCAGGACACCCTCTACCGGCTCGTGGTCAATGAGCCTGAGAATTACTACTTGATGCGCGTCAGGTGATCGCTCTTTTTGACCTGAAGGCATCGCGTCGCGCGTACCCTCGCCGTAGGAACGCTAAGCGCCAGCTTAAAGTTCGGGCGCACAAGGAGAACTCAAAATGAACACGAACGGCTTTAGAGACAAGGTAGTCGGCAAGACCGAAGAACTGAAGGGCAAGGCTCAGCAGTCGATCGGCAAGGCGAAAGGCGACTCGGAGATGCAGGACGAGGGCCAGATGAACGAGGTGAAGGGCAAGGCCCGCCAGGTTCTGGGAAAGGGCAAAGAAGCGATCGGAAACGCGGCCGAGCAGATCAAGAAAGCCACAAAGTAACGACCTGCACTGCCCGGGCGAGGAGTAGGGTTCAACGCCTCTCACTGGGATGGCTCAGGGAGATGCCTTCCGGGGTTGGGGCCCGTCCCGGAAGGCGCTGGTATTTGTGGCGCCCATCGGCCACCTGGGGCGGTCACCCGCTCAACCCTCGAATCCCCGGATCGGTGAGGGTGATCAATGCGGCTCTACTCCGCAGCGGCAACATAGCAGCCAACCGGAGCCGTTCGGCTCACCAGCGGCTTCTTGCCCGCCAACACCGCATCAATCGCATCGCGCAGGTCGCGATGATGGGGCGTTAGGCGCGAGGTGCCAAGTTTCGTCCAACGGTCGTCAATCCTTCCCAAGTATTCAAGGTTCCCGGCGTGATCGTAGAGCGCCGCCTCAGGGGTGACCTTGGCGCCGGCACGGCGCATATAGATCTGCCGCGGGTCCGGGACAGGTGGCAGGGTCAAGTGATAGGTCATCGCATGGTGGGCCGCCGCCGCCGGCGTCGTGTCGGGATCGGGGTACATGAGGAAGCAGCGCACCTTGCCCTTGTATGACTCAGCGATCCGCTCGATCTCCGGCGCATAGGAGTTGGCGATGGGGCAGTCGGTCGCCACGAAGAACCACACCGTAGCCAACGAAGCGCCGAAGTCATCCGGCTTACCGGCAATCGGCGCGAAGGTCAAAGCCGCAATAGCGGCCAGTTGCCAAATCATCACCACCTACTACGTCGGGCGGGTCGAGAGGTTTTGATCCCGTACCCGCCCATTGGCGCTTACTTGCTCAGCTCGAGCAAACTTGCATCCAGAACATTCGGATCGAGGCGCATTTTCAGGAGAGCGTCATGGGTGAGCGACTTATCGAGCGAGATCTGGGCAATCGCCGACTTGGCGCCACCGAGGACCACATTCTCCACCTCTTGAACGTTCACACCCTCGTCCTTGAGCACCGCGAAAACTCCGGCCAGCACTCCGACCCGGTCGAGATGCCGGACCACGAGGAGGCTCTTGGCGGCTTCCTTCTTACCCACATTGACCACATTGGGCGCGTTGCCGCTGGTCGAGTACTCGCGCACGATGCGCACCACCTCGGCAGCGACGGCTTCCTGAGCCTGCTCGGTGCTTGCACCAATGTGGTGGGTAGCGTAGACGCCAAGGTTGTCCTTGAGCGATCCGTCATAGGTTCCCTCAGCCCCGGCAGGCTCGCCCTCGAAAACGTCAAGCCCCGCGCGGATGCCCTTCTCAGCGATGGCCTTTTCCAGGGCGGCCTGGTCAACGACTTCGGCGCGGCTGGTGTTGACGAAGATGGCGCCCGGTTTCACAGCGGCAAAGAACTTGTCGCTCAAGAAGCCCTTCGTATCGGGGGTCAGGGGCACATGAACGGAGATCACGTCGCTGAGTTTGGCGACCTCGATCTCGTTCGCAGCCGGGCCAATATTGAGGGCAGCGGCCACATCTCCGGTCATCCACCGGCTGAACGCCACCACCTGCATGCCAAATGCTTTGGCCCGCGGGATCATCTCCTGCCCGATGTTGCCGAGCCCAATGAGGCCGAGAGTGCGCCCGTAGAGGCCATTGGCTTTGCTGAAGGTCTTCTTGTTCCATTTGCCTGCCCGCAGCTCAATGACGTTGTCGGGGATGCGGCGATCGCAAGCCAGGATCAAGCCCATCGCCAGCTCGGCAACCGCGATGCTGTTCTTTCCCGGGCAGTTCGTGACGAGGATGCCCACCTGGCTGGCCGCTTCCACGTCAATGGTGTTCACTCCGGCGCCGGCTCGAATAATGAGCTTCAACTTGGTGTTGGGGAACATCGCGGCGGTGACTTTCGTGGATCGCACAACGAGGACGTCGGCGCTGGACTCCTTAAGGCGAGCCCCGAGGAAATCTCCGCTGAGATCGGGCTCCAACAGCACCTCGCAACCCAGGGCCTTGAGCCCATCGACTCCACTCTTCTCAAACTTGTCCGCGATCAAAACCTTCATATGGGCTTCAGTTTACCGAGCCGATGGGTCACCGCGCCGAGAGTGACCCATCGGCGCGCGCGACATCGGGTATCGTTCAACTCCGTTGCCGGGGTGGCGGAATGGTAGACGCGGTGGTCTCAAACACCACTGGGGGCAACCCCGTGCGGGTTCGAGTCCCGCCCCCGGCACCAATCCCCTGTTATGAGGTCTTGCCGTCCAGCGCAGCCTGAATCGCGGCCAGAACCTCGGGGCTTTCCGGCTGGGTCTTTGGAGTGAACCGCGCCACAACGTTTCCATTGCGGTCAATCAGGAATTTCGCAAAATTCCACTCAATATCGTCATGGCGGTCCGCATGGGCGATCAGCCAGGTGTAAAGCGGATTGATCCCATCGCCTTTGACCACGATCTTGCTGAACATGGGAAACGTCACGTCGTATTTCGAGGTGCAGAACTGCTTGATCGTCGCGTCGCTGCCTGGCTCCTGGGCGCCGAACTCGTTGGCGGGGAAGCCGAGGATGGTAAAGCCATCCTTCTTGTGGGACTTGTAAAGATCCTCCAAAGCGGCATATTGTGGGGTGTTGCCGCAGAAACTGGCGGTGTTGACGACAAGGACAACCTTGCCCTTGAACTTCTTCAGGGGCACCTGCTTCCCATCGATATTGGTCATGTTGAAATCATAGAAGGACGACGAATCGGTTTTGGCGGGTCCGGCCAGCATCAAACTGGCGGCCACAAGGGCGGCAATGCTCATACCAGGCTATACGTGCGGAAACCGGGTCGTTATCTCCCAACCAAGGTTAATTCTTTCATCAAGTGCCCTGTGGGGCGCAGAACACCCTGTCAACGCGTCCGGTTGCTGCGCCACCCGTCGGTGGGAGTTGCGTCATCCGTTACCCATACGACAAAAGACCGACTTGCCCGTTGGCCTCACGGATGGCCAAGCTGGGTCAATCATGTGGGCCATCGCTTTTATCCTCTTCGCGCTTTGGGCGCTGGGCATGTTGACTGCCCACACGCTGGGCGGGTTGCTCCATCTGTTTCTGATCCTGGCGGTGATTGTCGTGATCGTGAAACTATTCCGTGGCCGCTCGCGGGCCTGAGGAAGCAACACAAAACAAGGCCGCCCCCTCCGAAAGGAAGGGGCGGCCTTTGCAATTTGCCTTAGCGAGCGTAAAACTCAACGACTTGCTGCTCTTGGAAGAACTTCGGGAAATCTTCGCGCTCTGGCAAGGAGCTGATCTTCCCGGCGAAGTTCGGCACATCGGGATCGATGTAAGCGGGAACCGGCGCCCCTTCAAAATGATTGTCCCGAGCGATGCGTCGCGAAACCTCGCGATCCCGCACCTGCACGACGTCGCCTACCTTCAATTGAAAGCTGGGGATGTTGACCACCGAGCCATTGACGGTGACATGGCCGTGGGATACCACCTGCCGGGCTTGGAAAATGCTCTTGGCATGACCAAGGCGCCAGACAACCGTCGCCAACCGCAACTCAAGAAGTCGAAGGAAGTTTAGACCGGTGTTTCCGTGCATGCGCTGCGCGCGGCGGAACGTGTTCCGAAACTGCTTCTCCATCATGTTGTAGTAACGCCGAATCACCTGTTTGGCCAATAGCTGCTCGCCGTACTCAGAGGGCCTGCGATCCTTCAGATTGGGACCATGTTGGCCGTTCGGGTAGGGTCGCTTGGAGCTAGGGCACTTGCCCTGTCCCCAAATGTTGAAGCCGACGGTGCGGCAAATATCCTTCTTGCGTCCGCGATAAGTGGCCATGAATTAGTGGTTTTGGCAGCGATGAGCCTGCCAAGGATGTTTTTATACCCCAAAATTGCTACCGAAAGGCCCGCAGGCGAAGCGAATTGAGAAGAACCGAAACGCTTGACAGGGCCATCGCCGCCGCCGCCAGCATGGGATTGAGTCTGCCGGTTGCCGCGAGCGGGATCATGACCAAGTTGTAACCGAACGCCCAGGCAAGATTCCCCCGGATGGTCTGGTAGGTCCTACGTGCCAGCCGGATGGCGGTCGCGGCCCCCCGTAGGTCCGAGCGAAGGAGGATGATGCCGGCGGTCTCCCGAGCCACGTCGGCGCCGGCGCCCATCGCTATCCCGAGGTCGGCCTCCGCGAGGGCAGGGGCATCGTTGATGCCGTCGCCTGCCATTGCCACCGGTCCAGCGGCCTGGTAGCGCTTGACGACGGCTGCCTTATCTGCGGGCAGCGTCTCAGCTTCGACCTTCTCGATTCCGACCTGTTTGGCCACCGACAGCGCGACGGCTTTGCGATCGCCGGTAACCATAACGGGCTCCATGCCAAGACGTCGGAATTCGGCCACTGCTTCGCGGCTGTGCTCGGCGACCAGATCGGCAATTCCGAAAATGAGTTCGAGTACGCCATCGATGGCCACGGCTACCGCCGTTTGGCCCTTGGCCTCAAGGGCCTCGAAATTGCCATCTTCGAAGCGAATCCCTTCGTCGAGGAGCGCCCGGGGGCTGCCGACGAGGACGGGGACGCCTTCGACCCACCCCTTGGCCCCACGACCGCCAAGCGCCTCAAATCGCTCCACCGCCGGTCCTTGTGGGGCGGCGGCAACGATGGCCTTTGCCAGCGGATGTTCCGACAGCTTTTCGACCGCCCCCGCCCAGGCCAGGCTTTGCTCCTGCGGGCGCTTGCCGACCTGTTTGATGGTAAGAACCGAAGGGTGACCCACGGTCAGGGTGCCGGTCTTGTCGAGCAGGATGGTGGCAACTTTCGGGGCCGCCTCCAGCGCCCCACCATCCCGGATCAGGATTCCCAGCTCTGCCGCCCGGCCGGTCCCGACCATGATTGCCGTAGGGGTGGCGAGCCCCAAAGCGCATGGGCACGCAATGACCAGCACCGCAATGGCGACTTCCAGAGCCATGGAGCCGGTCGCACCCGCCATTCGCCATCCAACGAAGGCGCCCATCGCGATAAGGATCACGACCGGCACGAACACAGCCGAGATGCGATCAGCAAGCTTTTGCACAGGCGCTTTGCCCTCTTGGGCACGCTCCACCAGGCGGATGATTTGGGCAAGTGCGGTATCCGCACCGACGCGCGTGGCCCGCACATCCAAACTGCCGACGCCGTTTATCGTCGCTCCGGTAACCTCATTGCCCGTTTCCTTTGCAACGGGTACCGATTCGCCGGTGATCATCGACTCATCGACAAACGATTGGCCGGAGACCACAATTCCGTCCACGGCGATCTTCTCACCTGGCCGAACACGAAACATCGTTCCGACCAGAACCGCGGCCAGCGGCAGCTCGCGGGTCACGCCGCCCTCGCCGATAACGAGGGCCGATTTGGCGCCAAGCTCACCAAGACGGCGAATCGCCGCAGCCGCCTTGCCCTTGGAAAGGCTCTCCAGGTGGCGGCCAAAAAGGATCAGGGTAACGATGACAGGCCCGGTTTCCACGTAGGTGTCGCCGGTGTGGCGCACGAGCCCGATGAGTGTGCCCACCCAAGATGCCAGGGCGCCCATCGCGACCAGGGAGTCCATATTCGCGGCTCCGTTCCTTAGAGCCTTGAAGGCGGCGACGAAGAACGCACGCCCGAAGCCAAAGACGATGGGTGTCGCGATAGCAAACAAGACCCAACCCAGCCAGTCGGGCGGCATGTTCCAAGCCATAGCGGCAATGACGATCGGGAGGGTGAGGCCCACCGAAAGCCAAAGATTGAGGGTTTCAGCCCCGGCTCGGTGGCGGTCCGACATCCCTCCATGAATGTGGGCGTGGTAGCCCGCGCCTTCGACCGCCTTGATGAGGACTTCGCTTCCGAGCCCAGCCGGGGCGGATATGAGCGCCACTTCGGTGGCGAAGTTGACGCTG
>Ga0302320_10008289_pt1 | contig 22667 bp, 21 predicted proteins | sample Bog_T0_3_FD_202130 | JGI IMG/M metagenome (GOLD analysis project Ga0302320, IMG submission 202130) | Peat permafrost microbial communities from Stordalen Mire near Abisko, Sweden - Bog_T0_3 | ecosystem: Environmental > Terrestrial > Soil > Wetlands > Peat | place: Sweden: Abisko, Stordalen Mire... | reverse complement strand
TCCGAGGATGGAACTTTCTCCATTGATGACGTCCTGCAAGCCTTGGCGGAAAAATTAATCGGCAGGCATCCCCACGTGTTCGGCGACGTAAAGGCCGAGAATTCGGCACAAGTGCTGAAAAACTGGAACGCAATCAAAGCCCAAGAGAAAAAAGCGAAATCCGAATCGACCGAACCTACTTCTATTCTGGCGGGAGTCTCGTCCGCCATGCCCAGCTTCCTAGAGGCCGGCAAGATCAGCTCCCGTGCCGCCAAAGTTGGCTTCGATTGGCCAAACGCGGAAGCCGTATTGGACAAAGTGCAAGAAGAAATCACAGAGCTTCACGGAGAGATGACGCGAACCCCAGACAACCAAGAGAAAGACAAGAAGCCGTCTGAAGAGGCGCGAGCCCGTATCAAAGAAGAATTCGGCGATCTACTCTTCGCTCTGGTAAATCTCGCGCGGCATCTCTCGATCGATCCGGAATCATCCCTCAAGCAAGCCAATCGCAAATTTCGCCGGCGTTTTGCGCAAGTCGAATTCCAACTTCGCCAAGAGGGAAAGGCACTGGAAGAAACTTCCCTCGATGTGCTCGAGCAAGCTTGGCAAGCCGTCAAGAAGAATGAGGAAGTCGGTTGAGCTCCGGTCAGGTTACGATCCGCAATATAAAGTCTCTGGATGACATGCGCTCCTGCGTCGCGCTTCAGAAAGACGTGTGGAACTTCTCGGACGCCGAGTTGGTTCCGCTGCGCATGTTTGTGGTCGCCGAAAAGATCGGTGGACAGGTCATCGGGGGCTTCCATGACGAACAGTTAGTCGCGTTCGCCTTCGCCATCCCCGGATACCGCAACGGACGATCCTATCTGCACTCCCACATGCTCGCGGTTCGAGACTCATTTCGTAACACCGGTTTGGGCCAGCGCATCAAATGGTTCCAGCGCGAAGAAGCTCTAAATCGCGGCATCGATTTGATCGAATGGACGTTCGATCCGCTGGAAATTAAGAACTCCTATCTCAACATAGAAAAACTAGGCGCCATCGCAAGACGCTATAACGTGAACCAATATGGAATCACTGCCTCCCCCTTACAAGGCGGCCTTCCTACCGATCGGCTAGTCGCCGAATGGTGGCTTAACTCCGAGCGTGTGCTCACACTGCTCGAAGCCGGGAGCAGGCCCCGGTTCACTGCGGCGAAGTCGATCCAAGTCCCTGCCAAAATTTACGAATGGAAAGCCGCGCCTGCAACGCGCGGATTGGCCCGAGAAGTACAGAACCGCAATCGAGCAGAGTTCGAACAAGCGTTCCGCAGCGGATTGGCCGTGATGGGGTATGATCGCGAGTCTGACGGCAGCGGAAAGTTTCTGTTGGGAGCCTGGCACGACTCGCAAGAATTCTAAGAGATTTATGAAAATCGAGGCCATCACCCTCCGCGAACTGCACATGCCGCTGGTTCACTTCTTTGAAACCAGCTTCGGACGCATCGACCATCGCAGCATCCTTTTAGTCACCGCGCACTGCGAAGGCATCGACGGCTGGGGCGAATGCGTCGCCGACGAGGGCCCGTTCTACAGCGAAGAGTGGAAAGAAACCGCCTGGCCGACGATCAAGCATTTTCTCGCACCCGCCGTCATGGGGAAAGCGATCGAGCATGGCAAAGAAGCCGCCCAACTCATGTCCCGCGTTCGCGGCCATCGCATGGCCAAGGCCGCCGTCGAAAATGCCCTCTGGGACGCCGAAGCCCAGATTCGTCAGCAGCCGCTATGGCGACTCCTCGGCGGAACTTGGCCGGAGATAGTTTGTGGTGTCTCAATTGGCATTCAAAACACCATCGAACAACTCCTCGGCAGGATCGAGACTGAATTGGCCGCGGGTTATCGCCGAATTAAAGTAAAGGTCAAACCCGGCTGGGATTTGCAGGTGCTCGAACGCATCCGTTCCCGCTGGCCCGAGATTGTTCTTAGTTGTGACGCCAACTCCGCCTATCGCCTGGATGAGGTTGAACATCTACGCAAGTTCGATCAGTTTAACCTTCTCATGATCGAACAGCCCTTGTGGAATGATGACATCTACTATCACGCACGCCTGCAAAAACAACTGCGCACCGCCGTCTGCCTCGACGAATCCATCGTGAACGCGCGTGCCGCAGCCCAAGCAGCGGAAATCGGAGCCTGCCGCATCATCAACATCAAAGTCGGCCGCGTCGGCGGATTCAGCGAAGCCATCGCAGTTCACGACGTCTGCCAGGAACATAAGATCCCAGTGTGGTGCGGCGGCATGTTAGAAGCGGGCATTGGCCGGGCCCACAATATCGCACTCTCCACGCTACCGAACTTCAGCCTTCCCGGAGACGTTTCAGCCTCAAAACGTTATTGGGCGGAAGACATCATCGAACCCGCAGTCTCTGTCGCATCGGATGGAACCATCACTGTATCCGATGAACCGGGTACAGGATATCGCGTGAAAACCGACTTGATCGAACGGCTCACGATCAGAAAAGAGACGTTCCGTCCCAGTTAAATAGCCTCCGCGCATGGGCTGCTATCATTAAAAGTAACGTGTCCACCACCACAGAACCCCTCGCGGCGCCCAGCAAGGTCGATCCCTTGCTGCTCGAAGTCGCGGATGTCGTCAACACCACCCTCGACCTGGACACAACCCTCAGCCGGGTGGCTGCATTGGTGCGCAAAGTCATCGATTACGACATTTTTGCCATCCTGTTACTGAACGAAAAAACGCAAGACCTGCGCTTCCGTTTTCAGATCGGATATCCCGCGGAATTAGTCGACCGTATGCGAATTCCCGTAGGTCAGGGGGTCACCGGAATCGCGGCCCAAAAGCGCGAAGCCATCCTGGTTCGCGATGTCGCACTGGAACCGCAGTACATCTCCGCAGTGCCTAACGTTCGCTCAGAGCTTGCCGTTCCGCTGATCGTTAAGAATGAACTGATCGGCGTACTCGACCTGGAGTCACCCGAGCCCGATCATTTCACCGAAGAGCACAAACGACTGCTCACACTCATCGGCTCGCGCATGGCGGTAGGAATCGAGAACGCGCGCCTTTATACCCGCGTCAAGCGCCAGGCGAAAACCCTCACCCTGCTCAATGAAATCGCCCGCGACCTCAGCTCAATCCTGAATCTCGACGAACTGCTGGGCCGGATCGCAGAAGTCCTGAAACAGCTCATCGATTATCAGATGTTCAGCATTCTCCTGATCGATTCCACCGGACAGAAACTCCAACACCGCTTCTCGCAACGCTTTCAGGAAAGTATCCAGCTCAAACACGATCGCAAGCTCGGCGTCGGCGTAATCGGTGTGGCGGCGCAAACCGGCGAAGCCATTCTCGTCCCCGACGTAAAAAAAGACCCGCGCTACATCATGGTGAATCCGGAAACTCGATCCGAGTTGGCCGTCCCTCTGATCTATAAGAAGCGCGTCATCGGGGTCCTCGATCTCGAGCACACCAAGCGGCATTTTTTCACCGACGATCACAAGAAGGCGATGACCACCCTCGCCGCCCAGGTCGCCATCGCAATCGAAAACGCACGCCTCTACGAAGAGATCGCCAAGCAGGAGCAGCGCCTGGAACGCGATCTGGCCATGGCGAGGGCCCTGCAGTTCCGCCTGCTGCCGCAAGCCCGTCCTCAACTGGCCCATCTCGAAGTTGCTGCGAAGTTTTCACCCGCGCGAGCCATTGGCGGCGACCTGTACGACTTCATGAGCTACTCCGGTGGACGGACTGCCATTGTCATCGGAGATGTCAGCGGCAAAGGCGCGCCTGCGGCGATTTACGCCGCCCTGGTCAGCGGAATTCTGCGTTCTCATGCGCCCATCGAACCCGATCCCTCTGAGATGCTGTCGGCGGTCAACTTTTCCTTAAGCGAGCGACGCATCGACGGCCAGTTCGTCTCCATCATCTATGCTCTGTGGGACGACGAAAGACGTTCCCTGCAAGTCGCCAACTCCGGCTTGCCCCGCCCCGTCTACTGCCACAATGGAAAGACTCAGATCATCGAGGCCACCGGCTTACCGCTGGGATTATTCGATGACGCCGAATATGACCAGTTCACGTACACCGCCGAAACCGGCGATGTATTTGTCTTTTTCAGCGATGGCATCCTCGACGCCGGCAACAAATCTGGCGACATGTTCGGACGCACTCGCGTCGACCAGATCGTGACCCAGCATTGCGCAAGTTCCGCAGAAGAAATCGTCAAAGCCATCTTCAAGGCGGTCGCCGAGCATGCGACCGGAGTCGAGGCCTTCGACGATCAAACCGTCGTCGTAATCAAGGTAAAAGACGCTCCGGGCAAAAGTCAGTGAACGCCTCGGAGAAGCGAAAACTGCAGCGTCCGCCCGGATTCGTTTACCGTTCGGTCAATCGCCAGTTCACGCTTTACGCCGACGACACCAGCTTCGTATCCTTAGCAAGACGCTTCGGCACGCCGCTCTACGTTTACTCGGCCTCAACTATCCGGACCAGATTGCAAGAGTATCAGCGAGCCTTTCGCGGACATCCCCACACCATTTGCTATTCCGTCAAAGCCAACTCCAACCTATCGATCTTGCGGCTGTTAGCAGCAAAAGAATGCGGTTTCGACGTAGTCTCTGGCGGTGAACTGGAACGCGTGCAGCGCGCCGATCCCAAAGCTGCGAAGCGGGTCGTCTTTTCCGGCGTAGGCAAGACACACGCCGAAATGCGGCAAGCGCTCGACGCCGACATTCTTCTCTTCAACCTGGAAAGCCAATCGGAGATGCGTGTCTTGGCTAAAGCGGCGCTCAAGGCGAAGAAAATCGCTCGCATCGCCTTTCGCGTGAATCCTGACGTTCCAGCGAAAACGCATCCCTACATTTCAACGGGATTGCATAGCCACAAGTTTGGCGTGCCCATTCACGAAGCTCGAAGACTCTATGCCGAAGCCGCCAGAACGAAATACCTGCAAGTCGCAGGAATCAGCGTCCACATTGGTTCACAGATCACCGACGTTTCCGCCTTTTCGGCTGCGATGGAACGAGTCGCGCGGCTAGCCCACGAACTTGCGGACGACGGCCATCGCATCGACTACATCGACGCTGGCGGCGGCTTAGGAATCTCCTATGAAGGAGAGCAAGAGCAGTCAGGAGTACAAATGCAGGCCTATGCGCGCGCTCTGCTACGTCCCTTACGAGCCTTGAACACGCATCTATTGTTGGAGCCGGGACGCTCCATCGTCGGCGCGGCCGGACTTCTCCTAACCCGCGTGCTCTACAAGAAGCAGAATGGCAACAAGCGTTTCGTCATCACCGACGCCGGAATGAACGACCTCATCCGCCCCGCCCTTTACGGAGCAAAGCATCAGATCGCACCCGTGGTATTGTCGACAGCGAGGAAAAGCAAGGTTGAAGTCGTCGGCCCAGTATGCGAAAGCGGGGACTTCTTCGCCCATGACTGCAATTTGCAAGACGTAAACGAGGGCGATCTGCTCGCGGTCTTGGACGCTGGCGCCTACGGGATGTCGCTGGCCTCCAACTACAACTCTCGCCCCAGACCGGCGGAAGTATTGGTGTCTGGGAAGCGCGTAAAATTAATTCGCCACCGCGAAACCATCGAAGAACTAGTCGCAGCAGAACTGTAGTCTTTTACGAACCTACTGATCTGCTTTGAGATTTAACGCTTCTTGAAGCACCGGCTCGGGATTACGTCTGATCGAAGCTTGCTCCCCCGTCACCATCTTCGCGGTTTCCTCTCGCGCCTGTGCGATCGTCTTCAACTGCGTGTCACGCCCGCTCTGCTTTGCCATCAACGCACCCGACTTCACCAGGCAAGCGTAGGCCAGCCGCGACGGAAAACCGGCATTTCGCAGGAACAAGCCGTAGTTATACCAGTCGGTCGCCTCGCTCTGCAGATCGCTCCCGACCGTGTCGAGGTTCAACGCAGCCTGATACAACTCCAGTGCCCGCCGATTGTCGTGCAAGCCTGCGGCCACGTCCGCTTCGGTCGCGCTGGCGAAGCTCTCCAATTTCTTGTCGCCGCTTTCGCGAGCGATGGTGCGGGCCAGTTCGTAGGATCGCTCAGCGTCCGCGAGGTGATGGGTCTTCACTTCACACTGACTCATGCGAAGCACGGTCGTGATGATGTTCGCCGACGGCGGACGACTCTGCACTCCGGCCTTCACCACATTTTGTAAGTAACTCGCATAGTAAGGAATCGCGCCAGCCGACTTCCCTTCCCGATCCAGTTCGCTGGCGACATAAAGCTGCGCATTCATTTGCTGAGGATCAATGGCCAACGCCCGCTGCCAACTATCGACAGCCACAGAGTGCTCTCCTAATTCCTCAGCAAGAATTCCGTTATCAACCAAGAGATTCACATCTCGTGGCGTGTGCCTGAGCGACTCGGAGGATAATTCATAGGCTTCACGAAGCTGCTTGTGGTCGGTCCAATATTTCAAAAGCCGGTCGCGTTTCGCCGCATCCTTCGGATTGGCCTCCAATGCTGCCTGCCATGCAGCCACGGCCGCGGCAGAATCCCCTGCTTCCAAAGCCTGATTCGCAATGCGACTCTGCAGCGAACTATCGAATGAGTCGAGCGCCGCAGCCTTCTGCAGGTAGCTCAGGTTATCCCGATGCAAAGCAAAGTAATACCGAATCTGATCGACGCTTCCTAAGATAAGCAAAGCGAGAGCCGCACCGATCCGCAAAGTGCGCGCACCGGGCGAACGACCCGTGACCCATCCCCAGACCGAAGAATTAGAAGTTTGAGCACCAATTTCCGAAGCGGCAGTTTTCGCGCCCAGCAGTAGCTTCGCGATCCGCCCGTCACGCAACTTCCAAATAGCTCCGTCAAGTATGAAGTGATGAATGTTGACCAGCGCCGTGAAAATCAGGAAACTCGAAGTAAAGTCAAAGTGAAACACACGACTGGCTAGCCATGGCCCTGGAATGAATAGCGCAATGCCGCCGGCAAACAACACTCCAAAATAAGCGAACGGACGCCATCGATGCGCTGACTCCACACCCGCTTCGCGCCGCGCATAGTAACTGGTTATCCACAAATACTGCGCCGAGTGCATCACAGCCAATACACCCGTGCTGTAACGACTGGGCGGAATCTGAAGCCGTCCTCCCAGCGACAACGTTGCGGGCAACAGGAACCACAAGAACTGCGTGGAGTACAAAGTAAGCGCGGGCACAAGCCGCGACCACCCCACGCGACCGATCACTCGACTCAATCCAAAGAGTGAACACGCAACGAACGATACTCCCAGAACAACCAGCAGAACCGCACTGACCTGCGGCGGAATTCCCAGCGACAAAAATAGCGGATCGTTCGACGGCCCCGTATGCAACGTAAGAAACAAGACGAGATAAGACAGTATGAACGCGCCATGCAACGCGCGCCGCTCAAGCTTCGAAGGATCAGCGCCTGCGCGGCGGGCGAACATCATGAATAGCCCGTAATTCTGCCCTCCGTAATGCCACGGACTCCACGTCAGATAGAGCGTGAAAATCCACGGCAGCACTCCAACCCAGAAATGCGCCAACAGAACAACCAGCACGAGCAGCCCGGTTATGTGCAACGTAAACGCCCGATACTTCTGGAAATCGCTGGCGGATCCATAGGCGCGATAAATCGTCGCCATATAATGCGGGAAATTGAAAAACAGCGCCAGAAAGTAAAACGCCGCCGACCAGGCAATCGTGCTCGAATCAGCGGCAAAGTAGGTCAGCAAAAGGAGCGGCGCAGACCAGGCTCCGCACCCCACGATCATATCGAGCCAGGGGTTATACAGCCACACACGGGAACCGCTCTTGGAAACTGCTTGGGATGTCATGCGACCGCGACCAGCCTAACTGAAAGTATAAGTTTCCGGTGGGTGCCGCTATTAACTCGGAAGGGACTGTCTAAAAGTAACCTTGCAATTCTCCAGCGTCGACAGCTCCCCTAGGGTTCGGTGAAGGTATTACTCGTAATAACCGAAGCAAGCGATGCGTTTGACGGGGTGGACAGAAACGACTGGTATGACCCGCCCACGACTGAAGCTCGCCAGTAAACCGTGCTTCCGCTCGCAGCCGTTGGCAAGAACCCGGTGACGGACGTCAAGTCAGGAATCGATATCGTGGTAGCCCCGTTCTGGAAGGCCGAAGTAGCGAAGACTGTGAGCGTGTTCAAAGTGTTTGAAGGATTGAACCATTCAATCTCGGCCGAATCTGCGACCGATGCGCTGCCCGAGAATCCGGAATAAGCTACATTAAAGCTCGGAAATGCCGCGGGCGTCGGCGCTGCATAAATCATGGGAGCAGGCAGAGCCAGCGCGACCGCAGCTGCCGTGCTCGTGGTTTGTAAAACATAAATGCGCTGGTTCGTCGGCACGTCGGCATCGTTAGCCGAATAGGAGTAGTAGTCTCCGCTCTGCGCGTCAGACGCGGCCACCACCGCGTACTGTGTTCCGGCTGAGTTCGAAACTGAGAACGAGGTTCCGTTGACGGTGACGTACGACGCGGAAACGGCCGGCGTCGTATTAAAACCTGCCGGAATTCCGGTGATCGTAATCGGCTCTGTGGAAACTTCGTCGGCAGCAGCGAAGACAATCGACGCACCGCTGAGGGGTACAGTTTGTGCCGGCAAGATTTTGACCGCGAGTAAGTTGTTCGAACTGTCGTAAGCCACGGCTGCAATGTCATTAGTGCCGCTGGGCATCGTGGCGCTGAAAGCGCCAGAGATTCCCGTTACTGAAGTTCCATACCCCAGATCTCCGAAAACCTGCACCGAAGCGGCACCGGGTATGGCGCTGGCATCGACTGTCCCGCTCGCCGTACCGGTGCTTGCGGGGTTTGAGGGGCAAGTCAGCGTGTAGCTCGTAGCATCCTGTGTAGTCGCTTGGATGACGACCTCGTTGTTGATTGGGCCCATGCCCTGAGCCGTAGGACAAACATACGCGAGCGAATACGTTGCTGTGCCCTCTGGAACTAGGAAATCAACCTCACCGCTCTGAAGGCTCGCCGTCGTCCACGAACCACTGCCTATTTGGTTCGCCACGGCCAACGGCGTCGCGCCGGAGAAAGTGACCGCGATCTGCGTGCCGCTTGGACTTAACCCGCCTCCACCGCCACCGGAACCGCCGCTGCCTCCACAGGAGGCGAGTCCGAACACAAGGACTGAAAAGACCATGCTGTGCGCAAGAGTGTGAAGAGCCACCTTTTCGTTGCTAAACATCATTTTCGCAGACCTCGACCTTCGCCTTGTTTCGACGCCGCTCTCTATTTCAGTCTAGCGATAGCACCTCGCGCAAGTCCAATGAGTACATGTCTCGAAGTGTTTGTCGAAGACGCTTCATTGCTCCCACAGCCTCTAACAGGTTATCCTTACAAGTCGCGGCTGTGAGGAGTTCGAACGACCGTCACTATATCCAATCCGCAGGCGTCAGCCGAATCAACGCAGGAGCGTTCACTTCATTCGGACTGACATGCGACATTCATAATTTTTCAACCAGAACAGGAGTTTGCGTTTGAAGAAGGGTAAAGCAGCGGTGATTGTGGGTGCCCAATGGGGCGATGAGGGCAAGGGCAAGATTGTCGACGTGCTCTCCGACCGGTTTCATGTCGTGGCGCGATACGCTGGCGGACACAACGCCGGTCACACCGTAATCATTCGCGGAAAGAAATTTGTGTTGCAGCTTGTGCCTTGTGGCGTGTTACGCCCTGGATGCCGTAGCGTCGTCGGCAATGGCGTAGTGCTCGATCCCATAGCCTTTCTGAAAGAGGTTTCAGGACTCCGCGAGCACGGTGTGAATGTTGACGGCGCACTCTTCGTCAGCAACCGCGCGCAGGTCATTCTTCCTTACCACCGCATGATCGAACTCGCCGCCGAAAACGCACCAGGACGGGTAAAGATTGGCACCACTTCACGCGGTATTGGTCCGGCTTACGAAGACAAGATGGGCCGCCGCGGACTGCGCGTGGCGGATCTGCTGGATTTACAGCTACTCAAGACGCACATCGAGAACGCCTGCCGCGAAAAGAACATGATCGCCCACGCGTTGTTCAATTCCGAGCCGCTCGATCCCGACAAAATGTATCGCGAATACGCCGAAGCGGCGGAGAAGATTGCCCCCTTCGTCTGCGATACAGCGCTACTGCTGAACCAGGCGCTTAATCAGGGCGAATCAATTATGTTCGAAGGCGCGCAAGGAACCATGCTCGACATTGACCATGGCACCTATCCGTTCGTGACTTCGTCGAGCGCGACTTCCGGAGGAGCTGTCATCGGCACCGGCGTAGCCCCCACGTCGATTAGCGAAGTGCTCGGCCTGACCAAAGCGTACTGCACACGCGTAGGCAGCGGACCGTTCCCGACCGAATTGCACGATGCCACCGGGGAGCTTATTCGGAAACGCGGCAACGAGTTTGGCGCAGTCACCGGACGCCCCCGGCGCTGCGGCTGGATCGACTTGCCCCTGCTGCGTTACGCCGTCATGATCAACGGCATCTCTTGGCTAGTCGTCACCAAGCTCGATGTGCTCGACGAATTGGCCGAGCTGCCGGTTTGTACCGGCTATAAAATAAACGGTAAAGCTACCGAAGAAATTCCTGCTCAAGCCAGCGGCTACGACGCCATTGAGCCGGTCTACCGGACCATGCCAGGATGGAATACTTCTACGCTCGGCATCACGCAATTTGATAAGCTTCCTCAAGCGGCGCGGGAGTATCTCGCGTTCGTGGAAAAAGAAACCGGCGCCCGCATCGGCATGGTGTCAACGGGGCCCGATCGCGAACAGACGATCATCACAGACGAATTTAGCGCGGCGTTGCGCGGACTGACCGAAATTTCAACTCAGGCAAAAGCCTGAAACGTAACCAGGAGAGAGCAACCAATGGTAGTGCTGGCAGTGACGTGGATGGCGAAGCAAGGCCTCGAGGACGAAGTGATCGGCGTGTTCTCGAAACTCACTGAAGAATCGCGCAAAGAGTCTGGATGCGTGATGTATCAAGTCCACCGGCACAAGACTGAAGGACGGCGCTTTCTCGTCTACGAACAATATAAAGACGATGCCGCGCTCGAAGCCCATCGCGCCTCGCCGCACTTCCTGCAATACGCCAAGAAAGACTTGCCCAAGCTCGCAGATCGTCTCGAAGGCAATCTCTACGTCCCGATCGACTAGCGACTACTTACCTTTGTCCGACATCAGCACGCCGCCCGTGGCGTAGCTTTCCTTAGGCAATTCTGTGAAGGCAACGACGATCGCCTCGCGTTGCGCTCCCGCTTCCTCAACCATTGCGTCGGTAATGCGAGCCGCGAGTTTGCGCTTTTGTTCAACGCTCCGCCCTTGGAGCATTGTGATTTGCACGACTGGCATAATTTCTCCTTACTTGTTCGATCATATCCGCGTCAAAGAAAAGCCCGCGGCCGGTGCCGCGGGCTTAAAACTCTCGCTCGGAACTAACCTCGGCCGCCACCACCACCGCCGGGACGTCCACCGCGACCGCCGCCCGGACCGCCTCGGCCACGACCGCGACCTCGGCCACCACCACCACCGCCCCCGGGACGTCCGCCACGACCACGATCGCCACCGCGATCTGGTCCGCGATCAGATCTAGGAGCACCGTCGCCCCCAACCCCGGCGCCTACCGGCGCGTCGCGATTGAAGTTAGGTTCATCGTCGTCGAAATCCGCTCCGCCTTCGATGGTCAACGCCGGAGCGCCGTGCGAAACTCCGTGCGACTCTTCTGCTTCCTCTGAAAAATCGCCTTCAGGAGCGTCTTCGCCTCCGCCCATCTTCGCGCGCTGCTCTTTCAAGATCGCTTTGCGCGATAGACGAATGCGATTGCCCTCGACGGCGAGCACTTTGACCAGTACTTGATCGCCCTCTTTCAACTCGTCGCGAACATCTTTGATGCGATGCTCGGCGACTTCGCTGATGTGCAGCAGGCCGTCGGTCCCGGGGATGATCTCAACGAATGCGCCGAAGTCAGCCAGCCGGGTGACGGTTCCGAGATAAGTCTTGCCAACCTCGGCCGAGGCTGTCAGGTCGCGGATGATTTGCAGCGCCTTGTTCGCTGATACCTCATCGTTCGAGGCGACATTGACCTTGCCGGAGTCCTCCACGTCGATCTTGACGCCAGTCTGCTCGATGATCGAACGAATCATCTTGCCGCCGGGCCCGATGACGTCTCGAATCTTGTCAACCGGAATCTGTAGGGTGTAGATTCTAGGCGCGAAGGCCGAAACCTTCTCGCGATGCCCGGAAATAGCGTCCTTCATCTTGTCGAGAATGAAGAGCCGTCCGCGGCGCGCCTGTTCGAGGGCTTCGCGCATGATCTGCGCTGTGATGCCACCGACCTTGATGTCCATTTGCAGAGCGGTGATTCCGTCCACCGTGCCGGCAACTTTGAAGTCCATATCTCCGTAGTGATCTTCAGCGCCTGCGATGTCGGTCAGGACAGCATACTGCTCGCCCTCTTTGACCAATCCCATGGCCACGCCTGCGACTGGAGCTTTGAGCGGAACGCCTGCATCCATCAGCGAGAGCGACGCGCCGCAAATGCTTGCCATGGACGACGAGCCGTTGGACTCGAGAATGTCCGAGACGACGCGCATCGTGTAGGGCCATTCGTCTTCCGCCGGAAGCATGGTGAAAATCGAGCGTTCGGCCAGAGCGCCGTGCCCAATTTCACGGCGTCCAGCGCCGCGCAGGAAGCTGACTTCGCCCACCGAGAACGGCGGGAAGTTGTAGTGCAGCAGGAACCGCTTCTTAGCTTCGCCTTCGAAGCCTTCGATGCGCTGCTTATCGTCGCTCGTGCCGAGCGTGGTGGTCACCAGCGCCTGAGTTTCACCGCGGGTGAAAATCGCCGAACCGTGAGTTCGTGGCAGGACGCCGACTTCGATCCAAATTTCGCGAATTTGATCGAAAGCGCGACCGTCGGGACGGCGCTTGCGATTGATCACTTCCTCACGGAAAATCCGCTCGCGCAGAATCTCGTAATAAGTCTTCAGTTTCGCCTGCGCGGCTTTGTCGTCCTCAGGAATCTCCGCCAGCAACTGCTTCTTGAGATCCTTGATGAGCGTGTGGCTTTCCGCTTTCGGATGTTTCTCGGTGTCGCAGCGGTCGGTTAAGTCTGCGCCGACTTTTGCCTTGAGAGCGTCGTAATACGCCTGATCAAACTCTGGCGGAGTGACCGCGCGCTTAGGCTTGCCTGCCTTCGCTCGAAGCTCATCGATCGCCGCGCAAATTTTCTTGATCTCAGTATGCCCAAACTCAATGGCGTCCACGACGGTCGCTTCCGGTACTTCTTTCGCGCCGGACTCAATCATCACAATGCCTTCGGCGGTGCCGACGACCATGATGTTGACCAGGCTCTCGCGCATCTCGTCGTAAGTCGGATTGACGATAAACTTTCCGTCCACCTGACCGACGCGCACCGCGCCGATCGGTCCGTTAAACGGAATGTCTGAGATCGCCAGCGCAGCCGACGCGCCGTTGATTCCGCATACATCAGGATCGTTCTGCGTGTCCGCCGATAGAACGAATGCGATGACCTGCGTCTCGCACTTAAAGCCCTCCGGGAACAGCGGACGAATGGGCCGATCAATCTGTCGGCTCGTCAAAATTTCGCGCTCACTAGGACGGCCTTCGCGCTTGATGAAGCCGCCGGGAATGCGTCCGCCGGCGTAAGTGTATTCGCGATAGTCAACGGTCAGCGGAAAAAAGTCGATGCCTTCGCGGGGATCGGCATTGGAGGTTGCGGTCGCTAAAACAACATTGTCGGCGAAGCGCACGACGCACGATCCGTGGGCCTGCTTGGCCAGTTTTCCGGTTTCGAACGACAGCTTCTTGCCTCCGGTGAGGTCAACGGATACTTCAATTGGTTCTGGTTTCATGATTTTTCCTTATTAGAGACGGGAACGGTTAGGACAGGTAAGAACTGCGGACGCGAGGCTTCCCCGACCAACCTTAATTGCGGCAAGGATGGCGTTTGTGGGATCGCGGATAGGCGGAACACTTCCACCATGGTTTCAGATTTCCTCATGAGCACGCTGCCAAATTGGGGGAAATGGCGGCAGGATTCCGTAGGCTTCGTGGCTAAAGAAAAGCGGGCCGCGCAACTACTTGCGGAGGCCCAGTTTGCTGACAACAGTCTTATAGCGGCCGGAATCGTAGGTCTTGAGGTAATCCAGCAGGCGACGCCGCTTGCTGACCAAAATAAGCAGACCGCGGCGCGAGCCGTGATCTTTCTTGTGGGACTTAAAGTGCTCCGTCAAATGCCCAATACGCTCGCTCAACAAAGCGATCTGCACTTCAGGGCTTCCGGTATCGGTGGAATTCCTGGCGTACTGGTCAATGAGAGATTTCTTTTGCTCTGGGGCTAACACTTACCTGGATGACTCCTGTCTCTATGTTTTCGATTGTCTTTATTTGACTGTTAAAGGTTAACATGGCCGCAGAACGGGTGTAAAGCAGCAGCGCCGCGAGAGCTCCGCAACCCGAATCGCAGTCATCCCGAAGACCGGGCGTTCTCTCCAGCGGGGCGAGGGATCTCGCGCGCACAACCCGAACTCCCAGCCTCAGCTAGAACAAATTTCTTGACATGTACGGCGTTACCGTACACCATAACGCCACGCAATGCCCATGAAAAACCCGCCCCATCCCGGCGATCTGACTCGCACCGAAGTGATCGAAGCTCTCGGCCTCACCGTCTCCAAGGCGGCGGAGATTCTGAAAGTGCGCCGCGCCACGCTCTCCGACCTGCTGCACGGCAAGGCCGCGCTCACGCCGGAAATGGCGCTGCGCATCGAGAAAGCCTTCGGCCCAGACATGGACCACCCTCTCCGCATGCAACTCGCCTACGACATAGCCCAAACCCGCCAGCACGCCCGCGGCCTCGCAATCAGGCGCTACGTCCCCGCCTGAAAGTATTACACGCCGCAGCACCGTGGAAGCGTGACGCTTCAGCGCCACGATAAATGCCGCCCAATCTCCGGCTTCAGCCGCCGTGGAAAGCCAACTCCCCATGGAATTTTGGGTAGCGCAGCCCTTCAGCGCTGCGAATAACACCCTTTCCTTCTCCACGCGCTTTAGCGCCTGAGGTCGGGGAGATATATGCTTCGCGCCCGCCTAGCCTTTTCCCTTCCCTTTGCTGCGAAGCACTCGATTCGAGACGTACGTGAGCCCAGCCCCGATTGTGAGCAGAAGACCGATAAACAGATATTTCCAGGGTCTTTCATCCACGCGATTAGAGACAGTCCAAAAGAGCGCCGCTATTAAGACCGTCGCCAAAACTATCGCGGACCCGATCAGCAAGAGATAATCCTGGCTGACCGACTTCTCGTGCTGAGCATGTCTCCGCTTCCAACCTTGCGCAAGGACGGCAATCCCAAAGCCAACAAAGAGAACCATCCGCGCGAACCCAACCCATGCTCGATCCATGCGTATCCCTCTAAGCGATTCTAGCGGACGCTTCTCGCCTTGGCCGGAGACGACCGATCCGTATCAGAAATCCAACGACAGTGAGCACTCAGCAGCGGGGCTCTACCCATCTCAAAGCTGACGCTGCTCCATTTGAAACTCTGAATCAAGCGCTTGGCCTCGCAGGACTCCTGGGCATGCCAGCCGATCCTTAGGCCAGACTCGTTAACCACGTTCGACCCGTCGAAGTGAAGGATGCCGCCGTCGTAAGTCACGAGGCAGTGGTTAAATACAACCCCTGAAAGATATGAGTTACTAATATCTTGCATTTTCCAGTTGAAAGTATCGTCAACATACAAGCTGAGGTGGGGAGACGAATCTTCTATAACTGCGCCCGGGCTAAAGAACTGCTGAGGCTTCGATGAGCCGAAGGTATCGCCCATCACAATCTGAAAAGATATGCCAGAGTCCCCGACTTCTGGAATCTCCGGTTGCTCAACGGACTGAACTTGGCCAAACGACATCACTGCGACTTGACTAGGACCGCCGACGGTGGGCGTCCTTTGCGAGACGGACTCCTTAAGGGATATCCCCATTCCCTTCATTTGCAGAACGGTCAGCGCGGGCTCCCGCATTACCGCTCTGCAAACCCAGCCAAGACTGGAGCCTGGGATTCGCTTACAGCCCTTCACGGCCGACGCGATGTTTTGGTCGGAGTCTTGCCAAACGCTCGGGGTCTCTATTAGCTGGTTTGCGATGCCGAACTCACCGGCAACAAAAATGACCAGACCATCGCCGACCCGTTGAACCCGCTTCTCAGCAACCTGAATTCGGAATGTAGGGGTCCCTGTTTTTTCTCCGGCGCGCTCAAGGACAAGCCAAAGACTTCCCACTTCTAGCTGGCCATCGGGGTCATAACCAACTATCAACAGCTGGGACTGGTAGCTCCCCTCTGGCTCACTCGGGTTATCGCGCAAACGAAGATTCGCTGACGTCTCTATATAGAAGCCGACTATCGCCTCCAGCATGTCGAGCTTCTGAGCGATGAAAATTTGCTTCCGCTGCTGCCTGAGACGCGAGCGGAAGCGTCTAATCATGGCTGGGGTCTGATTTACGAATTCGCTCACGGCTAGGGTTGGCGCTGAGTAGTAGCCCGCGATAGTACACACGCTGAATTGATCAAGCTGAAAGAGCTTCTGTCCAATTTGGCCTGGCGCTAGCGCGCCCGCGCGAACGCCGGGGGAAAGATCGGTCAGGCGACTGTCAGTTACGGCCACAGCTCCGTTGACGTCAGCGGCTACAAAATTGATCGTCCCCCCGCGCACTGAATTATGGTTCTTACTTGGTCGAGCCTCCGCGATCCCTGCGCACGCTAGAATTATGAGAAGACTAGATATTCTTGAACTCACCGACAACCTCCTATGCGGTCCGACCATGGCGATCAAACAAAACTGGCTTCGAAGTACGGCACACCCATATTGACACCGCCGGACTGCGCCTCGGATCATTGGTCGGCTTTTTCACGTCGAGCACCGCATCGCCTTGGAAATAGGGCGACACACGAGATTACTAGCGTTGACAGGAAAGCAACATATTAGCTAATATGTATTAGCTAATGCAACTTTGTCATGGAAACCATCACCATTCACAAAGCGAAGACTCAGCTCTCGCGGTTGATTGAGAAGGCTTGCCGGGGAGAGGACATCGTGATCGCGCGGGGATCGAAGCCGGTGGTCCGGCTGGTAGCGATTGAGGACTCGCGCGGCAATCGCAAGCCCGGATCGCTGAAGGGAAAGATTCATGTCGGTCCGGAGTTCTTCGAGCCTTTGCCGCCGGACGAACTCGATCGCTGGGAGTAGCCAGTAGCGCGTTATGCGTCTTCTGCTCGATACCCACACCTTGCTCTGGTGGCTGGCCGATAGCTCGTCCTTGCCGGCTTCAGCGCGCAAACTCATCGCCAACAAGAATAGCGACGTCCTGGTAAGCGCCGCTTCTGCCTGGGAAATCGCCACCAAGGTGCGTCTGGGGAAGCTTCCGATGGCCGTGGACCTGGCTCATGATTTCGCCGCTTACCTCGAGCGGGAGCGGTTCCAAACTCTCTCGGTGAGCGCCGAGCATGGTATCCGAGCCGGCTTGCTGCCAGGGCCGCACCGGGATCCGTTCGACCGGATGCTCATTGCGCAAGCGCTGGCGGAAAATCTGACAATCGTAAGCAACGACGTTGTGTTCGACGCTTACGGGGCGAATCGGGTCTGGTGACCCTCTCAAAATGGGGCATCGTGCTCACTGAGCTGCCAGTTGCTCCCAGCTTATGCGGAGCGCCGCCCCTAGCTTTCTCAATGTTCCGACGGACCGGCCTTGCGCTTCGTTCCGATTGCGGCGATAAGAGCCCGCGACACCTTTGACTTCTTGGCCAGCTGTTCTTGAGTGAGCTTCCGGTATTCACGCCAAATACGGAGAGGCGGTTCTCCTTGCAGTCGGCGCTCCGTGATTTCCAGTGGGATGAGTTCGTCTTCGCCATCCGCTAGGCGCGCTTTGGCCGCGTCGTAGGCTTTCACCTCGGCGAGCATTTCCGCGTCATGCAATAGCCTCTGCAAATCCTTGACGGGAATGACCGCGAATTCCCTGCCCTTCCGGGTTATGGTTTCGACGCGCATTAGTAAATCCCTCCTCTGGCTCCCACTTCCAAAGCCCACAATTCCAACCGGTCGTCGTGTAGCTCGTAAATCACCCGCCAAGTAACATTATGAGTCAACACAGAATGCGCCCACCGGCAAGTCGCCTTAGGTGCGAGCGATAATCCCCGTTGGACTTTGTCCGCCTGCCTGAGTCACAATACTTGTTTCCACCTTCACTACCAGGAGCACTTATATTGAGTCAGCTTGTGCGCGCAAAGATTAGCGCCCTCGGCACCTATGTTCCGCCCCGCCTTTTAACCAACTCCGATCTTGAGAAGATGGTGGCCACCTCCGATGTGTGGATACAGGAGCGCACGGGCATTCGCGAGCGCCACATTGTCGACAAGGGCGTGGCCACCAGCGACCTCGCGGTTGAGGCGGCGAAGATTGCCCTGGCGAAGCGCGGCATCGTGGCCAAAGATGTCGAAGCGATTATTATCGCCACAGTAACCCCCGACATGATGTTCCCGTCCACCGCCTGCCTGGTGCAGGACAAGCTGGGCGCGGCCGGCGCGTGGGGATTCGATCTGTCGGCAGCCTGCTCGGCATTTCTTTATGCGATTCAGACAGGCGCGCAGTTCGTTTCGACAGGCGTCCATAAAAAAGTTCTGGTAATCGGTGCGGACGTGATGTCCTCGATCATCGATTACACGGATCGCGCCACCTGTGTGATTTTCGGCGACGGCGCAGGAGCGGTGCTCATCGAACCGTCCGATGACGACACGGGCTTCATCGATTTTCTCCACGAAGTAGACGGCTCGGGCGGCAAGTCTCTGTATATGCCAGGCGGCGGCAGTCTGCATCCGTCGAGCCATGAAACTGTCGATCAGAAGATGCACTTCGTTCATCAGGATGGCCAGGCGGTCTTCAAGTTTGCCGTGCGCAAGCTGGCCGACATCTGCGAGCGCCTGCTGACGCGCCACGGACTAACCGGCAAAGACATCGACGTCTTCATTCCCCATCAAGCGAATCTACGCATCATCAACGCAACTGGGGATCGGCTCGGTCTGCGACCGGAGAGCGTCATCGTCAACATCGACCGCTTCGGTAACACGACAGCCGCGACGGTTCCGCTGGCCATGCAAACGGCAATTTCCGAGGGACGACTGAAGAAGGGCGATCTGGTGCTGCTAGCGTCGGTAGGGGCGGGATTTACCGTGGCGGCGACGCTGTTGCGGTGGGCGTATTAGGCAAAAGTTTCGGCGGACGCGAGTGGCAAGCCCAGCGCATCTTTCGCAGAAATGATCGGCGTTCCGCTAACATTCCATGAGATGTTGAGGTGTGGATCGTTCCAGAGCAGGGTGCGCTCCGAGGCGGGATGGTAGAAGTCCGTGGCTTTGTAGAGGACATGCGCACTTTCTGATCGGACATGAAAGCCGTGCGCGAAGCCGGGCGGAATCCACATGACGCGTTTGTTTTCCCCTGAGAGCGTCGCGCCAAACCACTCACCGAACGTCTTCGAGCTGCGGCGCAGGTCGACGGCTACGTCGAAAATTTCGCCGACGGCGCAGCGAATTAATTTTCCTTGAGTTTGTTGTAGCTGATAATGCAGGCCGCGAATGACGTTGCGCGTCGAGTAAGAATGATTATCCTGCACGAAGGATTCTGCGATTCCCAAGTCCGCCATCGCTTTCTGGTTGTAGCTTTCCAGAAAGAATCCGCGGTCATCGCCGAAGACGCGCGGTTCGAGCAGCAGTATGCCGTTGAGGGCTGATTCGACAATTTTCATGCGCGATTTGTCGGTCTTTAGAAAACCTTTTCGCTGAGCATCTGAAGCAAGTAGCTGCCATAGCGGTTGTTCTTCATAGGCGAAGCGATCTTCTCCACTTGCGCGGCGGAGATCCAACCATAGCGGAAAGCAATTTCTTCGGGACAGGCAATCATCAATCCCTGGCGCGTTTCGATGGTCTGGATAAAGAGCGACGCTTCCAGCATGGCCTCGTGGGTTCCCGTGTCGAGCCAGGCCATGCCGCGTCCCATCACGACGACGTCGAGCTGTCCGCGCTTCATATACTCTTTGTTGACGTCGGTGATTTCGAGCTCGCCGCGGGCGGACGGTTTAAGCCCATCGGAAATCTCGACTACCTGATTGTCGAAGAAGTAAAGTCCAGTGACCGCGTAGCGTGACTTCGGCACTTTCGGCTTCTCTTCAATGCTTAGCGCCTTGCCAGCCGCGCCGAACTCGACGACTCCGTAGCGTTCGGGATCGTGAACACGGTAAGCAAATATTTGGGCACCGATCTTGTGTCCGCAAGCAGCGGTCAGACTCTTGGCGAAGTCATGTCCATAGAATATGTTGTCGCCAAGAACTAAAGCGCAACATGAATTTCCAATAAATTGCTTGCCAACTAAGAAAGCCTGAGCGATTCCCTCGGGACGCGGTTGAACAACATAGCTCAGATTCACGCCATAACGCGAGCCATCGCCCAGCAACTGTTCAAAGCGAGGCAAATCGGTGGGCGTCGAAATGATGGCGATATCCCGAATTCCCGCCAGCATCAGCGTCGATAGCGGATAGTAAATCATCGGCTTGTCGTAAATCGGCAGCAGACTCTTGCACACCGCATGGGTCACGGGATACAGGCGCGTGCCCGATCCGCCAGCCAGAATGATGCCTTTGTAGGATTGAGTGGAGGGCATGATTTAGGCGTGCGAGAGCAGCGCGGCTCCCTGCGTTTTATACCACTCGATGGTGCGCTGCAGGCCGTCTTCAAAGGCGACGGTCGGCTTGTAGCCGAGATACTTCTCACTCCACGACAAGTCGGCCAGCGAGTGCTTTACGTCTCCGGCGCGTTCGGGGCCGTATTTAATCTCGCCCTTGAATCCAGTCAGTTTCTTGAGAATTTCCGCGGTCTCATTCAAATCGATACGGCGGCCCGTCGCCACGTTGAAGACTTTCCCCGCTGCTTCGCCTGAAACTTTGCAGGCTAGCAGGTTTGCGTTAACGGCATTTTCGATAAAAGTAAAATCGCGGCTCTGTTTGCCGTCGCCAAGGATCGTCGGACTCTCACCGCTCAACATTTGCCGGATAAATTTTGCCAATACGCCAGAATATTGCGAAGTCGGATCCTGCCGCGGCCCGAAGATGTTGAAGTAGCGGAGAGACACGGTTTCGAGTCCATAACAACGATAGAACGAAGTCATGTAATATTCGCTCGCCAGTTTGGCAACAGCGTAAGGAGAAATCGGATTTGGGATCATGTCCTCGCGCTTGGGAAGTGTCGGAGTGTCGCCGTAAGCCGAGGACGAAGCGGCATAAACCACGCGCTTAACTTTGGCGTCCCGTGCGGCCACCAAAACATTCACCGTGCCATCGACATTCGCCTGGTTGCTGCCAAGAGGATCGATCACCGACTTCGGCACCGATGGAATCGCGGCTTGATGCAGCACGAAATCCACGCCGGCGCAGGCCTCTTTAACTGCGGCCAGATCGAGAATATCCGCCTGGCGGAAATCGACGCGCGAACGAATCTCGTCGAGATTCTCCAGCTTGCCGGTCGCCAGATTGTCGATGCCGCGGACATCGTCTCCTTGCGCCAGAACGGCACGAGCAAGTGAGGATCCGATGAAGCCGGCAACGCCTGTGATCAAGTATTTCGCCATGAATTCGTTTCTGCCCCGTTAAGAATTTACTGCGAATACTGCGTCGCCATCCATTGACGATAAGCGCCGCTGGTGACTTCGCGCGTCCATTCGTCATGCGCCAGGTACCATTCGACGGTCTTGCGTATGCCTGACTCAAAAGTTTCCTGCGGCTTCCATCCCAGTTCGCGCTCGATCTTGCGCGCATCGATGGCGTAGCGACGGTCGTGTCCGGGACGATCCGTTACAAAAGAAATCAGCTTGCTATGGGGAACCACGGGATCGTTCGGTTGCAACTCATCAAGAATGGCACAGATGGTGTGCACGATTTCCAGATTCTGCTTTTCGTTCTTGCCGCCAATATTGTAGGTCTCACCGGGCCTGCCCTTTGCCAATACAGTCTGAATCGCGTCGCAATGATCCTCGACGTACAGCCAATCGCGAACGTTCTTGCCATCGCCATACACTGGAATCGGCTTACCAGTCCGCGCATTGAGAATGACCAGAGGAATCAGCTTCTCGGGAAACTGGTACGGCCCGTAATTGTTGGAGCAGTTAGTGGTTAGAACGGGCAGTCCGTAAGTATGAAAGTAGGCGCGCACCAGGTGATCTGACGCCGCCTTCGAAGCTGAATAAGGACTATTGGGTGCGTAAGCGGTGGTCTCGCAGAATGCCGGATCGGTCGGACTGAGCGATCCATAAACTTCGTCAGTCGATACGTGGAGAAATCGGAATGTCGCTTTTTCGTCAGGGGGCAGTTCCGTGAAATACGATCGGCTTTCTTCCAGCAGACTGAATGTTCCGTTGACATTCGTCTTCACAAAGTCATCCGGGCCATGAATGGAACGGTCAACATGGCTTTCGGCGGCAAAGTGAACGATGGCCGACGGGCGATGTTCCTTCAGAATGCTCGCTACTAACTTGCGATCCCCAATGTCACCTTGAATGAATTTGTGGTCTCGGTTCGACAGAACACTGGCCAAATTGCCTAGATTTCCGGCGTATGTCAGTTTGTCGAAATTAACCACTGGCGACTTCGCCCGCCC
>Ga0302320_10008288_pt1 | contig 22668 bp, 12 predicted proteins | sample Bog_T0_3_FD_202130 | JGI IMG/M metagenome (GOLD analysis project Ga0302320, IMG submission 202130) | Peat permafrost microbial communities from Stordalen Mire near Abisko, Sweden - Bog_T0_3 | ecosystem: Environmental > Terrestrial > Soil > Wetlands > Peat | place: Sweden: Abisko, Stordalen Mire... | reverse complement strand
ACGGCTTCAGCTGTGCCGCAAAGACGCTGGAATGAGCCGGGCTTTAGCCCCCGAGGGACGCTTTTCCCTCCAACTTTTTGATACCTCTTCTGGGTTTCTGGACAGCTTCTTAGACATTCTTCAACCTGCGTTGCCAACCTCCCAGCGACGAAACTCTGGGAGCCGCCGCTCTCCCGTTTGAGAGCAGGGGCACGACAGATTCCATCCGGCCATTCCGAATTTCGCCTCCCCACCTCGCGGAATCAGAAAATCAATTTTCTTTTGCCCTTCCTGATGCATTTTTCCTCTCAATGCCGCGTACCTCATAGAAGACGGAAAAGCGTCGACGAGAAGGGCCACGGATGAACGGGGCAATTGGGATGACTTCTAGATGCGGGATGGCTCTAGTGCCGGTCGGACCGGTTCTGATGGGCTGCAAAGCCAGTCAGCCTGCTGCCGCATCCTCCATCGGAGACCAGACCGCTGCATCCGACTGGGTTGACTTTGCCCTCGACCGCCAGACCGTCATCAACCCCAGCACCGGGGTTGTCACCAAGATTACAAACCAGGTCACCGTAGAACAGCCCTCGAGCGGGCCCACGGAAACGGCGCTCCCTGGTAGAGGTTTTTCTGGCAGGGCGCCGCATTAGGGCGCGGCGTCCTGCATTTTTTAATTCTGACTCACGATGGATGCCCACCTGCGTATCGCATCCCCCGTCACCGGGCCGCCCGCAGCCTCGCTCGCGGCAAGTTGAATTGCAAAATTGCCAATCGTAGAACTCTCCGGGTGACCCATCTCCACCGGCCGCTGCGTTCTCAACCCGGTCAATTCGGTCAGCAGCTTATTGCGGCTCGCTCCTCCCAGAACGTGGATCCGATCCAGTTTGCGGTCCAGAAGCTTCTCCAGGCTGGTCAGCGCGAACGCATACCGATCCGCAAGGCTCTCAAAAATCACCCGCGCAAAGACCGGCTCATTTCCCGCCACATCCGGAATCGTGGCCCAGCGCCGCATCCAAAGTTGGTGATTAATTCGCTCCGGCATCTCGGAGTCCAGCAGCAGCGGTTCCGCGTTCACATCAATGACGCCGGGAAATCCCGATGAAGCCGCCTGCGCAATCAAATCTTCGATCTGCCATACACGGCCTTCGGCACTCCAACTATCCATGCACTGCTTCAAGAGCCACATTCCATTCAAAAGGGAATGAAAACACAACCCTCCACCCGCTGCCCCAAGGTTTGTGTAGCGCGCATTGAAGGCCTCGGCGCCGGTTTCCGGTCCGGAAAGAACCGTCCCTACCAAGGACCACGTACCGGAGCAGATATAGAGCGTTGAATCCAGGCTTGACGGAATCCCGGCAATCGCTGAGGCGGTGTCATGGCAGGCCGGCGCAATCAATTGCGTGTCGCTCAAAGCGGGCAGGGCAGCGAGCGGCCCCCTCAGCCTTCCAACCACCGTTCCAGCGGGAACCATCTCCGGCGCCGCGTCCAAAGCAAGGCCCAGTTCCTGAAATAACTCCGCATCCCAGTCTCCGGTTTTCAGGTTCACGAGGCCCGTATGGCTGGCGTTGGTGTATTCACCCACTCGCCGCCCTCCCAGCCAATACAGCACGTACTCCGGCAGCATCACCCAGGGTGCATGCGGATCAATTCCCGCGGCCCGGTCGGCCAGCAACTGATAGATCGTGTTGATGCGATGCGGCAACACCCCTGTCCGCTCGTACAGCGCGCGCGGCGCAATCACGTTGTCGGTTGCCTGCTTGACAAATTCAGTGCGTTCGTCCCGATAGCAGAACGGCTGGTCCAGCACATGCCCGTCTGCTCCCAGCCGGACGTAGTCCACTGACCAACTGTCCACGGCAATCGACGCAATTCCTTCCGTTGCGATTGCCGCCGCCTTGCGCAGTCCCTCTTCAATCCCGGCCAGGATTCCATCCAGCGGCCAATGCATCGCCTTGCCGCGATGCACCGGGCCGTTGGGAATTCGGTGTACGATCTCCACCTTCGGTTCGCTTCCGTGCCAGCGCAAGAGGGAAACACGGCAGCTCTCAGCGCCAAGGTCGATCGCTATTCTTGCGGATTCCGGCATAATGGCAGGTCAGTCCCCATTGGAGTTTACCGCAGGAATGCTTCGCTCAGACCGCCGTCCACCGGAATCAGATGCCCACTCGTGCAGCGCGCACGCGGACTTCCCAAAAAGAGAATCGCCTCTGCGCAATCGGATGGATCGATCGGCTGGTGGGTCAGCGTCCGCATGGCATAGAACCCAGCCAGCAGATTCCGCAGCTCATCGTCCGATAGCGACTCTTCAAACGGAATTCCATACTTCGCCAGCGAGGCCCGCACCCGGTCCCGCGGGAACATCGTCGACCCCTTCACCACCGTCGCAGGGCTGATGCCGTTCACGCGCACCCGCGGTGAAAGCGCGACGGCCAGTTCCCGCACCAGGTGCGACAACGCCGCCTTGCTCACGTCGTACGCCTCTGACCCGCGCTTGCTGACCACCGCATTGGCCGAGCTGGTCAACACAATCGACCCATCCAGCGCCTGTTCGTTGAACAGCTTTGCTGACTCATCCGCAAGCAGATAGTTGGCGGTGACATTGATGTCCAGCGTTGTTGCCCACATCGCGTCGGAAATCACCCCATCCGGCGAAGACGGGAACATCGCCGCCGTGTTGATCAGAATGTCCAGGCCGCCAAACGCCGCCACTGTCGCATCCAGGGCCTTCCCAATCGCCTCGCGATTGCGAATATCAACGGCCGTCACCGCAGTGAACTCGGCCGATGTGACCTTCTTCAACTCCTCGACTACCCGCGCCGCAGCAGCTTCGTCCCTGTCCGCAACCACCACATGCGCTCCGCGCGCGGCAGCCAGCAGAGCTACTTCGCGTCCAATCCCGCTGCCTCCACCCACCACCAGCGCAATTCGCCGGCTCAGTTCCTTTTCTGGAGGTTGGCGCCGGATCTTGGCTTCTTCCATTGCCCAATACTCGATCCGAAACGCCTCAATCGGCGGAAGCGCAACATAATTCGAGTACACCTTGAAGCTCGCCGGATCCTGGCCCACGCCCACCTGCGGAAGCGTTCCAGAAACTTCGCCATTACCCAGCAGGCTTGCACCTTCCATCACATGAATCGCGTTCGTATAGAACTCGCCCGTGATCCGCGCCTCGGTCTTGCTCTTCCCAAAGCTGAACATCCCCAACCCCTGGATCAGCACCACCATCGGGCAGGCGTCGCGCAGCCCTGGTGAGTTGGGTGTAGCAAACGAGTAGTAGTAACCCCGGTACTGCTCCCGATACTCATCCAGAGAAATCGAAATCTGCTTCTTCAACGCTTCCAGATCCGCGCCCGCGGGCCAAGGCACAAACAGCGGCCGAATCTTGGTGCGAATAAAGTGGTCCGGGCAGCTCGTCCCCAGAAACGCCAGCTCTTTCGCATTCACCGAATTCACAAACTGCAGCACATCCGCCCCATCGCTGAAGCTCGAAATCCATCGGTTCTGTACGCTCACCTTCCCGCGCAGGTACGGCGCAATCTTCACCGCGAGCTGCGCACGATCCTCACGCGCCGCAATCGCCTCACCGCCAAACCGGTCAGGCCCCTTGGCGATGCCGTGCCGCTCAATAAACTGTCCAATCTGGTCGATCACCGTCAGCGTGTTCAGGTAGCACTCGCGCTGCGTCTCGCCCCAGGTGAACAACCCATGGCCGCCCAGCACAATCCCGTCGCATTCCGGATTGTCCACTACCGCCTGGCGCAGCATCAGCCCCAGCTCAAACCCCGGCCGCTGCCATGGAATCCATACCAGCTTATGGTTGAACTCGCGGTTGAACTCCTCCATCTTCGTCTTGCCGTTGGCCGAGGCCGCCAGCGCAATACCCCAGTCCGGGTGCAGATGGTCGACATGAGGGAAGGGAAGAAACCCATGCAGCGGCGTGTCAATCGATGCCGCCACCGGATTGTTGCGGAACGTGCACAACGGATACATCGCCACCATGTCGTCTTCGTGGTCCACTCCCTTGTAGCTCCGCTCCAGTGCCAGAAACTTCTCCTGGTAGAGCCCCGCCAGCCCGGCGCGCTTCATGCTCCCAAGATCACCCCCGGAGCCCTTTACCCACAACACCTCAACCTGTTCGCCCGTCAGGGGATCAACTTCTTTCACCTTGGAACTGGTGTTCCCGCCGGCAAAGTTCGTGATGCGCAGGTCAGAACCGAGGAGGTTCGATCGGTAGCGAAGCATTTCCGGCTGGTCGAGTTCGGCGGCAACAGCGGCATCCCAGCGGTCTTCCAGAAACTTCAGGGCAGCGGTAGGCGAAACAACTTGGGTCATAGTTACCACTCTACGAGGATTTAGTGCAGCGTAGTCACCTTATCACATTCAAATAGCAATAAGAAACTAATTTCGTATTCGAACTTTACGTACTTCACTGCTATAAAGCATTGCCTCCCGTGAGCGATCATCCCTCGGTTGTCAGCGTCTCCGCCGTAACCGCCTTATGCCGCACGTAGTTGTACGGCGGCACAGCGTAGCCGCGAAGCAGCGATATCCCCAGCTGAATCAGCCTAGGCCCGTAAGTCTCCACCTCGTGCGAAATACTCCCGATCAATCCGCTATCGCCCCTGCGAATCTCTTCCAGCGCGTCAGGAATGCAGTCCTGACCGACGATCGCGAAATCCGCCTCGCGTCCCGCCTCCCGCGCCGCATCCAGCACGCCCAGCGCGCTTGAATCCGTCGCCGCCGCAACCAGGACTCGCTCTCTTTTGTTCCGCCCCTTCAGAAACTGGGCCACTGCAATCCTGCTAGGCTCCCGCATGCCTCGCCCTTCCAACTCAACAAAGCAATCGTCCGCCACGTCTTTCAGCCGTTCCCGAATCCCGTCAAACGCTCCAGTGATGCGGCTCTCCACAAAACTGCCCGCCTCGCGGAAACCAACTCCGAGCACCAGATCGGCTTTGCCCTTCCACTTCTTCGTCGCATGCTGTGCCAACAGCGCGCCAGCCTCAACCCCGCATTCAAAGTTATCCACGCCAAAGTAGGTTGAGTTAGGATGCGGCACATCAATCGCCACCAGGGGAATCTCGGCTTTCTTGAACAGATGCGACACCCGCGGCGCTGCTGCCTCTTCCACCTGAAACTCAAGCGCCAGGTCCACCCGCTTCGCCACCAACTCCTTCGCATTCTCGATCGCCACATCCGGATCGAACCGGTTATCCAGAATAATCAGCTCCACTCCCGATGCCGCCGCAGCTTCCGTCACGCTCTTTGCTACAGCGATGGAAAATGGCATCTCGCCGCTCTGTATAGCCAACCCAAAACGTAGCCGCCGTGGCCGGGACACCAGCCGGTACTGCCCGTTCTGCGTCTGCGCCACATAGCCTCGATGCACGAGTGTCTTGAGGATGCGATACACGCTCGTCTTGGAGATCCGTGTCGTCTGGAACACGTCTTCCAGCGTCACTGGCGCGTGACTCTCTTCCAGCAACTCGATCACATCGAGTGCCTTGGACAAAATCGGAATCAAATAAAGCCGCTTGATCTTTGCCTTAGGCAACCGGTCATCTCCCCACTAGCGAATGTTCCGCGTCTAAAAATCCCATTCTCAACGAACCTGTCATCCTGAGCGAAAGGGGCCCCAAACGTTTTTCAGTTTGGGGGTGGTGAGTCGAAGGACCTGCATTTGTTCTTCGCTCATTATTACCTGGCGCATCCCCGCATCCCACTCAATCAGGGAACCTCTCACGCGTAACTGCTCACCGCCGAGCTCCGGCTCCCGCGCTCCTGCGCAATCCGCTCCACATAACCGCCCTCGCGCAGCGCCGCCAGCGGGTCCGCCGCCAGCCCTCGACTCTCACGCCAGGCCGCTGCCAATGGCCGCACATCCGTCCAGAATGCCCCGCGAAACAGTTCCTCAGCCGCGACTAAGTCGCAGGACTGTTGATGCACTGCCAGCAACTCCCGATCAACCAGCGCGGATTTCAGCCACAGCTCTTGGGCAGTCACAACGGTCTGCACCGTCGCCTCAATCTTACCCTTCAGGTTGTGGCTCTGATCGATCATGAACGCGATCGCATCCAACGGACCCGCTTCCGGCGCGTCGGTCAGCTCATGGAAGATACGGAATATCTGGTATGGGTCAATCGACCCAAGTGTCAGATCGTCGTCCGCATAGCGTCTGTCGTTGAAATGAAATCCCCCCAGCAGCCCAGTGTGCAGCAGCCACGCCACAATCTGCTCAATATTCTGCGCGCTGTAGTGGTGCCCGGTATCCACCAGCACCCGCGCCTGCGGTCCCGCAGTACGCGCCAGGTGCGAAGACATTCCCCAATCCGCTATGTCGGTGTGGTAAAAAGCCGGCTCGAATGGCTTGTACTCGATCAACAGCCGCTGATCCGGACCCAATGCAGCGTGGGCCGCGCCCAGGGCATCTTCCAGCCATCCAATGCGCCGCCGGATGCTCTGCGACCCCGGATAGTTCGACCCATCCGGAAGCCACAGGGACACATCCCGCGAGCCCGTCGCCTTCGCAATCTCGATGGAATCCAGCAGGTGATCGAGAGCATGCTTTCGTATTGGTGCGTCCGGGTTGCAGAGCGATCCGAACTTGTATTCCTGGTCCTGAAATAGATTCGGATTGATTGAGCCGGCGCGCACGCCATATCGCCGCTCCAGAGTTCTCAATTCGACGATGTCGCCGAGACCATTCGGCAAATCCCAAAGAACGTGCAGCGCAATCGTAGGGGTCGCTCCGGTGAGCCGGTTCACTTCCGCCGCATCGGCAAACTTCTCTTCCAGCGTCGAAGCCGCAGCCGCCTGCACAAACTTCCCAAAGCGCGTACCCGTATTCGCGAATCCCCACGAGGGAATCTCGATCTTGAAAGTATCGAGAGCCCGAAATGCCCGTTCATACAATGCGGTATCAGAAGTCTTCATGCACTGTCTCCCTGGCTGGTATCCCAGCCACATCTCCAATAGTCCTGCAACAGTCGTCCACCCGAGTTACGAAGCTGCGATGGATAGCACCGAAGTTCCGATCTCAAGATCGTTGGCCCCAGCGACAGGCCTTCGTCGCTGAGATGGTAGATCGGCTGTCGCGCGGGCGTCCTCGCCGGAACTCTCGAGGCCCCTCACTCTTTCCTCACGAACACCGGGGAAGGTCAATATTATTCGATAGAAAGATCAGTTGTCTATTGCAATCGACTGTTATACCCTGAATCGTCGATCCAATCAGTTTTCGAAGCGCCGCCAATTTTGCGCAATCGTTTGCATTGACCAGCCAGCTCCATGCCCACTCATCTAGAATGTTTCGGCTTGACCCTTCAGGAGGCAAGATGCACCACAGTTCAATGGCTTGCAGGCCACGCTTCGCTTTAGTCACCAGTCTTCTGTTCCTCGCAGTCCTGGCATGTGTTTTGCCGGGCCGCGCACAAAGCGCGGACGATGAAAAGAAAATCAACGACACCATCTCCAAAATGACGCTCGAAGAGAAGATTCAGATGCTCTCCGGCTCCAGCATGATGGCTTCTACGCCCCTTGCACGCCTCGGCATTCCGTCCTTCCGCATGAGCGATGGCCCAGTCGGCGCACACATCCCCTCGCCGTCCACGGCCTATGCTGCTGGCATCGGCCTCGCCGCCAGTTGGGATCGCGATCTTGCCGTACAGATAGGCACCCAGCTAGGCCGTGACGCTCGCTCGCGCGGCGCCAGTTACCTGCTCGGCCCCGGAGTGAACATCTACCGCGCCCCGCTCAACGGCCGCAACTTCGAATACTTTGGCGAAGACCCGTTCCTCGCCGGCCAGACCGCCGTCGGCTACATCAACGGTGTACAGTCCCAGGGAGTCAGCGCCACCATCAAGCACTTTGCCGCCAACAACTCGGAGTACTTCCGTTTCACATCCGACTCCGTCGTAAGCGAACGGGCCTTGCGCGAAATCTATCTGCCTGTGTTCGAAGCTGCGGTCAAGCAGGCCCATGTCGGCTCCATCATGGACTCCTACAACCTAATCAACGGTACTCACGCCACTGCCAATTACCACCTCAATGTCGAAATCGCCAAGCAGCAGTGGGGATTCGACGGCGTCATGATGTCGGACTGGACCGCAACCCACGACGGCATTGCAGCCGCCAATGGCGGCATGGACCTCGAGATGCCCTTCGGCACCTACATGAATTTCAAGACTCTCGTTCCCGCCGTCAAAGATGGCAAAGTCAAAGAGTCCGACATCGACGATAAAATCCGCCGCATCCTGCGCAACGCCTACCGCTTCGGCTGGATCAATCACGACCCGCTCGACATCACCATTCCCCGTTACAACCAGCAGGGGCGAGTAGCAGCCTTGCAGGGCGCGCGCGAAGGCATGGTTCTTCTCAAGAATCAGGGCAATCTCCTGCCCCTCGATCTGGCAAAGGTCAAGACCATCGCCGTCATCGGCCCGGATGCCTTTCCGGCCATCCCAACAGCAGGCGGGAGCGGCATGGTTCCTCCTTACTCCGACGTCAGCGTTCTCACAGGCATAAGCGACCGCCTCGGCGTCAACGGCAATGTCCTCTACGACCGTGGCGTCCCCAAGCTCTCCATCCTTGCCATGCGCTCCGGCTTCAGTCAGTTCGGGGACAAGTTCGTCCCCGGCCTCACGGTCGACACCTTCGACAATGACAAGTTTGAAGGCAAGCCCATCGCCACCCGCACCGAAATGACCTCCAGCACCGGCCAGAACATGCTCGACAACCCTGACCTGTCCGAGATGCTCAACAACATCACCGCCGACCAGATGGCAGCTGTTATGAACGCCGGTGGCCCGCCCCATTTCCCCCGCTGGACCGGCTACTACTTCGCCCGCACCCAGGCCGACTTCCTCGTCTTCGTCGAGAATCAGGGCAAGTACCGCCTCTCCATCGACGGCAAGACCGTAATCGACCACGCCGAAGTCCCCAAGTTCGCCGTTGCGCAAAGAGTAGTTTCCTTCACTCCCGGCCCGCACAAGGTGGTCCTCGAAGTCCTCGGCACCCCGCAGTTCGGCGAAGGATCTCTCAAGATCGGCATCGCCCAGCAAGGCACTCTCGTCAACCAGTCCGCAATCGACATGGCAAAGAAAGCTGACGCAGTCATCATCGCCGTCGGCTACGATGCCGATGTCGAAACCGAGGGCGCAGACCGCGAATTTCAGCTGCCCCCCGGCCAGGACGAGCTCATCCAGAAGATAGCCGCCGTCAACCCCAACACCATCGTCACCGTCACCTCCGGCGGCGCCGTCGATGCTTCGAAATGGATCGACAACGTATCCGCCCTCATCGCCAACTGGTATCCCGGCCAGGAAGGCGGCACAGCCATTGCCGAAGCCATCTTCGGCGACATCAACCCCTCGGGCCGCCTCCCCATCAGCTGGGAGCGCAGCCTTTCTGACAATCCCTCTTACCCCTTCTACTACCCCACTCCCGGAACCCTCACCGTCCCCTACAAGGACGACATTTTTGTCGGCTACCGCGGCTACGAACACAACGGCGTAAAGCCCCTCTTCCCGTTCGGTTTTGGCCTGTCCTACACCAGCTTCAAATACTCCAACCTCGACATCCATCCCGGCAACGCCGCCGGCACGTTTGCAATTGGCTTTGATGTCACCAACACAGGCTCCCGCGCTGGAGCCGACGTCGCCCAGGTCTACGTCAGCGAAGACCACCCCCAGGTTCCCCGTCCCGCGCAGGAGTTGAAGGGCTTTGCCCGTGTCTCTCTCGACCCCGGCCAAACCCGCCGCATCACCGTCCCGCTCGACCCCAGAAGCTTCACCTGGTATGACGAAAAAGCAGCCGCCTGGCATGCCGATGCCGGCAGCTTCGCCATCCACGTCAGCCGCTCCTCCGCCGATCCCCAGCTTGAAGGCAAAATCAAGCTCGATCAGGCAATCGTCCTGCCAGTAAAGTAGCCGATTCGCGCCTCTAAACCGCAGGTGGGATGCTTTCCGCAGCCCACCTGCACAAATCCTTCCCAGCCCGCCATATTCCATTGAAAGATTTAAAGAAAAACAACTCCCAGCCTTGGGCGTTTTGCAGAGAAGCTCGTCTAACTGTACTGGCGATGGGCCGAACGACTTGAACCGCAAAATGAATTTCCCGTCCTACCCGTCCGCTCAAAGTGAAACTCGATACACGAGTTACCCCCTCATGGTATTTTGATTGGAACCGGATGTAGCTGAGTCTTACGTGTCAGATCGTCCGAGGAAAGGGTTCAGGAAGTCCCTATGCGTATTCTGCGTCTCTCCCCCCTCCATACCTTCGCCGTCGCGATCCTTTCCACCGCAACTGCCATCGCTCAGCAAGGCGCTACTGCGGCCCGCGTCGTCTCTCCTATTGACGAGCACCAGCTGGTAACGCTCAAAGGCTCAGTGCATGCCCTCGCGAATGCCCGGAACGACCGCGGAGCTGCCGCCGACGATACCCCGCTCGATCGCATCCACCTGGTCCTCAAGCGCAGCGCATCCCAGGAAGCCACCCTCCAGAAGCTGATTGCCGACATGCACGTCCCCGGCAGTCCCAGCTATCACAAGTGGCTCACGCCCGACGCCTTTGGCAAGCAATTCGGTCCCTCCGATGAGGACATCACCACTGTCGAATCCTGGCTCTCCCAGCATGGTTTCGCCGTCGGCAAGGTCCTTCCCGGCAAGCAGGTCATCGAATTCAGCGGCAATGCAGGCCAGTTCCGCAAAGCCTTTCATGCCCCGATCCACAAGTATCAGGTTGACGGTCAAATCCATCTCGCCAACGCCGGCGACCCGCAGATCCCTGCCGCTCTCTCGCCCGTTGTCAGTGGATTCGCATCTCTCAACAACTTCCACCTCAAGAGCCATGCCAAGTACCTCGGCAAGGCCCAGTACGATCCCAAAAACGACCACGCCACCCCGGAGTGGACCATCGGTGACAGTTCCTCCGGTTTCAACTTCGTCCTCGCTCCGCAGGACTACGCCGTCCAGTACGACCTCAATCCGCTCTACACCGCGGGAACGAGCGGCACCGGCCAGACTATCGCCATCATCAATGAGTCCAACGTCAACATCGGTTTGGTCAACAACTTCCGTAGCCTCTTCAGCCTGCCCGTCAACCCCCCGCAGGTCATCATCGACGGCAATGACCCCGGTGTCGACGGCGTCAACAACCCCGATGGCCCCAACGGCGCTTCCACCGAAGCCTATCTCGATGTAGAGTGGGCCGGCGCCGTCGCTCCCAATGCCACCATCGACCTCGTCATCGGCGGTGATACATCCCTGGAAAACGGCCTCCTCCTGGCCGCGGAGCATGCCGTCTACACCAACCTCGCGCCCATCATCAGCCTCAGCTTCGGCCAATGCGAGGCCAGCGACGGAAGCCTCGCAAACGCCTTCTTCAACCAGCTCTGGGAGCAGGCTGCCGCCCAGGGAATTACCGTTCTTGTATCCACAGGGGACGCCGGCTCGGCAGGTTGCGACAACGACAACACCGAGGAATACGCCATCGGTGGTCAGGGGGTCAGCGGCCTTGCTTCCACTCCCTATAATGTCGCCGTCGGCGGAACTGACTTCTACTACAGCGACTACAGTTCCGGCCTCACCGCCATGAAGGCCCAGATCGGTACCTACTGGAGCACCACGCCCAGCAACAGCACGCCCGCCGTGTCGCTCCAGACGGTCGTCCCCGAGCAGCCCTGGAACGACAGCCAGTACGGTCTGACCATCGCAACCCTTGAGACTGGGAGTGGCGGCGCATTGAACAGCAGCAGCATCGCCGCAGGCAGCGGCGGTTCCAGCTCGGTGTATACCACCAAGCCTTCCTGGCAAACCGGTTTCGGCGACTCCGTCCGCGACCTGCCCGATGTTTCCCTCTTCGCTTCCAATGGCGTCAATGCCAGCTTCTATCCCATCTGCTCCGTCGATGGCGATTGCCAATCGGTCTCCGGCGGCAGTTCAGTCCAGATCTCCGGCGTCGGGGGCACCTCCGCGTCCACTCCGGCCCTCGCCGGAATCATGGCCCTGGTCAACCAGCTTTATGGCCGTCAGGGACAAGCCGACTATGTGCTTTACCCCCTGTCCAAGCAAGTCCCAGCTGCCTTCAACGACGTAGCCGCCGGAACCAACACCGTCCCTTGCGAAACTGGAACCACAAACTGCATTACCGTCTCCAATCCCGGCATCATCGTCGATCCAAACACCGGCGCCACCATAACCGAAGGCGAAATCGGGGCCGGAACTACTGCCTGGTACAACGCAGTTGCCGGGTATGACGAGGCCAGCGGCTTGGGAACCGTGGATGCCAACCAGCTCGTTAGCAACTGGACCAAGGTCAAATTCACGGCAACCACCACCACCCTCACCCCGTCCTCCACCAGCTTCACTCACGGAACGGCCGTCACCATCAACGGGACCGTAACTGCCGCCTCCGGTTCGCCCACCGGCGCTGTCGCCCTCATGACCAACAGCACCGAACCCAACAATCAGGGCCAGGGCCTGAACGGTGTCATCAATGACCAAGGCGGTGTCTTCCCCTTAACCAGCGGAGCTTTCAGCGGCTCAACCACCGCGCTTCCAGGCGGCACCTACAACATCTGGGGCAACTACAGCGGGGACGCCACCAACGCCGAGAGCGATTCCACGCCGGTGCAAATCACGGTTGCCCCTGAATCCAGCGGCATCGATTTCCAGGCCATCCAGCCTTCCGGAGTGTCTACCGCCGCAGGCCAGACCATTGCCGGAACCCTCGCCTACGGCACCCAGGTCCTGCTCAACACCCAGGTAGCACCCACCTCCCTGCTGGCCACGCTTGAGGGCTGCTCAGGCGCCTGCGCTGGGCTCACTTACACCCGGCCCGCCGGCACAGTCACCTTTGCTGACGGCGGCACCAACATCAACACCTCAGTCCTTAACGTCGAGGGCGACGCCGAGTTGAACCAACCCTTCAAAATCGGTTCGCACACCGTTACGGCCAGCTATGCCGGCGACAACAGTTACAATCCGTCAACCGCAGCCGGCATCACCTTCACCATCGGCCAGGACACACCAAACATATTCCTCGGCGCGTCCAATCAGACCAGCCAAACTGGATTGATCCAGGTCATCGGCGGCACTGGACAACCAACGGTCCTCAACTTCCTTGTCGAAAACGGCAGCCAGAGTAACCTCAGTTCGGCCCGCCCAGTCCCTGTCACTGCACCCACCGGCAATGTCAGCGTTTCGGGTTTACCGTCAGGAGTTCCCACCTCTGCTACCCTTAGTGCCGGGCTCGATCCCTCCAGCGGAGCAGTTGCCGGAATCGGCACAATCACACTCCCGGCCAGTACTCCAAATGGTGACTACAACATCACAATCGGCTACAGCGGTGACACAAACTACAAGAGCCTCTCCGGAGTCACCGCCACCGTCGAGGTCATCTCCTCCGGCGGCCAGACCAGCACCACAACCGCCACCGCCACCGGCAGCATCTCCCCTTCGACCAACATCGTTATCACCGGCACAGTCACCGGCTCCGGCTCAACTGCCCCAACAGGCAGCGTCAACATCTATGCCTCCGGAAACTACGTCACCGGAACCACCATCACCCCAGGCACTGGCGATGTTTCCGCCTTCTCGGTTGTGCTCAATAGCCAGACCCTCTCTCAAGGTGCAAACTTTGTCACCGTCCAATATTTCGGTGACAACACCTACGGGCCCTCTGCATACCAGCTGCCCACTCCAATCTCCAACCCCCTCTCTGACTTCTCGTTGATCGCCGCCAGCTCGCTCGTTTCCATCTCCGCGCCAGGTGGAACTGGCACCGTCCAGGTGACCGCCAGTTCGCTTAGCGGCTTTAGCGGCCAGGTAGCAATTAGTGCTGTCACCAGCTCAGGAATTGCGGTGCAGATTCCTGCCTCCGTTACGCTTGCTTCTGGCGGCTCTCAGACCTTTAACGTTGGAATCACACCGTCTGCCTCATTGGGAGGCGGAACGTTTAACGTAAGGCTCATCGGCGCTGATTCGACCGGCAAGTACGTCCACACACTCGGATTCCAGGTCGTCGTCGCCGGCTCTGCTGGTCCCAGCTTCGCCGTGGGGACCGGCAGTCTCAGCATCGCCCCCGGCGCAACCACCGGCAATACACTTGCCGTCAGCGTCACCCCCGCTTCCGGATTCACCGGCGCAGTCAACCTCACATGCGCAACCACATCCTCACCTTCGGGCGCCACCAGCCCGGTAACCTGCAGCTTGCCGGCCTCGGTCACCATTTCAGGAACCACAGCCGCCAGCGCAACACTTACCATCGCCAGCACCAGCTCGACAACCGCAGGCGCCTATCAGGTCTCTGTCACCGGTAAGGACGCCGCCACCGGAAAGATCACCTCCACCGGAAAAGAAAACATCACGGTAACCCAGGCCGCATTGCTCACGGCCACCGTGGCCGTCACTCCAGCCTCCACAACCACTGACACAGGCTCCAGCCTGGCTATCACCGGAACGGTCACCGGCTCCGGCGCTGCCCCCACCGGGTCAGTCGTTATCACCGCCGGAACCTACACCTCCAGCGCCATCACGCTTACCGCCGGAGCCTACTCCGGCACAATCCCGTCCGGCAGCCTGAGCGCCGGCACTGACACCATCTCCGTTGCCTACAGCGGCGACACCAACTACTCACCTGCGACGGGCACAGCGAGCGTCACGGTGACCGCCTCGGCCTTCAGCGTCTCCGCCGGGACGCCCACACCGACGTCCGTAGCTGTCGGCGGCAGCGCCTCCTCCATCATCACCGTCTCCTCCACAACCAGCTACTCAGGCACGGTAACTCTCGCCTGTGCGGTCACCTCTTCACCCGCCGGAGCCTCTGACCTGCCCACCTGCGCAGCCGCCGGCACCGGAACCGTAACACTCAGCTCCAGCACAGAGAGCGGAACTGCCACCGTCACCGTCAACACTACCGCCGCCACCACCAGCGCGGTTGTCTACCCCAGGTCTAGCGGCAAGGGTTGGGCCGGAGCCGGTGGCGGCGCCGTCCTCGCCTTCCTCCTCTTCTTCGGAATCCCCGCGCGGCGTCGCACCTGGCGCGCCATGCTGGGAATGCTGATGCTTATGGCCGCTCTTGGTAGCCTGGCTGCCTGCGGTGGCGGAGGTGGCGGCGGCGGCGGAGGTGGTGGTGGCAACCCTGGCACCACGGCCGGCACTTACACCTTCACCGTAACCGCCACTGGAAACCCGGCAACAACCACCAATCCGACCATCACCTTCAACGTCATCGTCAACTAGCTTCTGAGTCTAATTCAGCAAGTTACAGCCGGAACGCCGCTGGCCGGACCAACCACAAAGCACCGTGCCCCATCCATTCGCAGTTTCATCGCGCATGGGTGGGAAAGCACAACTCTTCTCTAGTCGCCCTGCTGTGCAGCCTACTCGAGGATTGATGAAACCCAGTGCGCCACTGCGGCCTCTCCCGGAGGGAGAAGGTGAGACTAGCCCCGGGGTGGAACCCGGGGAATTGCTTTCGATTCCGTCCTGTAGGGACGGAATGAAGCCGCTTTTCCCTGGGGGCACAAGTCCAGCCGTGCCGGTAAAGCCAATCAAATCAATGCTGGACGACTTCCTAGCAAATCCGCATTGCATCCGAATCTCCCAAAAGCCTTTTTTCAAAACTTTCTTTCCCGAATTTGCAGATTAATTCGCGGGAACGCGCAAAATGGGTTTATGACTCAAAGCGAGCGCAAATCCAACGGCTCAATCTGCCACCGATGCGACCAGTCTGTAGCCCCTCTAGCGCTGCAACACACCCCTGCCACCCCCCATAAGCGCTAAGATAACAATTCAACCTTTGGTTTTCGTCTTCGGTGTGGTTCGGCGAGGGTGTCTGTGATTTGGTTCCATTGCCTGAGCATTTTCCGGAGCCCCAGGCGCGGTGCGATGGCGTTTGTGAACAGGTGGAAGGCGAACTGGAACTCCCGCCATCGGCTGCGGGTACGGGGTTTCGGGCAGTGGGTAGCCCCAGGGGGAAATGGAGTTTCCCATCCGGGTCATTTTCTGGATGAGCAAAGCCACCAGCAGTTTTCCGTAGAGCCAGGCACGGCTGCTTTGATCGTGATATTTGGGTAGATGGCCTAGTTGCGCGATGGACTTGAGGCGTTTGAAGGTCAACTCGACCTGCCAGCGCAGACGATAGCACTCCAGCACCTGCCGGGTGCTGGCGGCCTGGAGCGGCAGGGTGGTGAAGACCATCACGTATTGAGCCAATTGCCATGTTTGCTCGCTCATGCTCTTTCCGCTTTTCAGCTTTTCGCGCAGGCGCCGACGAGCCTGGTTTATCGCCGCCTGGCTCTTGCGGATCACGCACACCCGACCGGGGATGCGTTGCGATCCGGAACGAACTTCTACCGGCCACTCCGCCGCTTGCCCGGTGCGGACCAAACCAGCCACAGCGGTGGCCACCGAGAAAGCCTCTCCCTGCTCGTCATAGAGAGGTAACGCGTGTGGATTCAGACGAACGCAGACATCGGCTTGCTGTTGGACCACCGCCGCAATCCCAGCCGGATGGCAGTAGCCGGCATCGGCCAGGACCAGTTCTCCTGCTTGGAAAACGAAATGACCAAACCGCTCCGCAGATCCCTGACCATGGTTCGGAGTCAGGACAAAGCTGTCGCACTCCAAGCTAGGAAGGCGAAGGCTGTAATGAATCCGCCACTGGCTTCCGGTCGGGCCAGGCTCCCGGACCACAGTCGCATCAAGAATCCGCACCGCGCGTCCGCCAAGCGCCGGTTGCAAACTCACTCCGCCTTCCTGCCAAAGCTGCTGGCATAAATGCAGCAACCATGCTTCGGAATCTCGCAACCGGTTCAACAACGTCACATCGGAGACATCGGCAATGCCCGCTAACTTAGCTTGGACCGCCGTTTCGCGCAACGACCAGCCACAACCAACATGCAACAAAAGCGTGTGCAGCAACGCCTCGATCGAAGAAAATCCGCGCAACCGCTTCACCGCACCGCTGCTGCGCCCAGCCTGCTCCCAACCCAAAGGGAGCAGTTCCAGAACAACCGGCCAATCTTCAAGCTCTGACATGCGAAGAAGATTACATCGAAAATCGCCAATATTCAATCGTTATCTTAGCGCTTATGCTGCCACCCCCCCCGGTATTGGCTCCAGCGCCATGAAAACAATCAGGTTACGCCAGAAAAACGCCATTCGACCCATCGAAACAAAGGACTTACGCGACATCAACGACCCAAATGAAAAGAGCGGCAAAGGGAATCACCCTTCACCGCTCCATTGCAAAACAGGGAAGCCGCTCCTGCTCTATTTGCTCAACTCATCCAGCGCCAGGTTCAGCTCCAGCACATTTACCCTTGGCTCACCCAGAACACCCAACTGCCTTCCCGCCGTGTTCTGGCCAATCAACTGCTGGACCCGCTCCGCAGTCAACCCGCGAGCCTTAGCCACTCGCGGCGCCTGGAACTCGGCAGCATCCGGAGTAATATCCGGATCGAGCCCCGAACCCGACGTTGTCACCAGGTCAATAGGTACCGGCTTTCCCGGATTCTCCTGCGCGAGCTTGTCGATCGAACCCTGTATCCGGTCAACCAGCGCCTTGTTCGACTGCGCCAGGTTCGAGCCCCCGGAAGCCGTCGCATCGTACCCGTTCCCCGCCGCCGAAGGCCGCGGATGGAAGTACTTATCCGAAGTAAAGCTCTGTGCCAGCAACTCCGAGCCGATCACCTTGCCGTCCTTCACAATCAGGCTCCCCGCTGCCTTGTGCGGAAACACCGCCCCGGCAATCCCCGTCACCAGCAGCGGATACCCCAGCCCCACCAGCACTGTCGTAACCAGCGTAAAACGAATTGAAGTTCTCCAAATCGAATGCATAAAAAGCTCCTTTTTGAAACCTTGTTCCGTGTTCCCTATATTTACGTCAAATGCAGCGCCACCAAGAACAGATCGATCACCTTGATCCCGACAAACGGCACAATAATTCCGCCCAGTCCATAGATCAGCAGGTTATTCCGCAGCAGCACATCAGCCGCCTTGGGCTCATACTTCACGCCCTTCAGCGCCAGCGGAATCAGCGCAACAATGATCAGTGCGTTGAAGATCACTGCCGACAGAATCGCCGACTCCGGAGTGGCAAGATGCATCACGTTCAGCGCGTTGAGCACCGGAAATACCCCGGCAAACATGGCCGGAATAATGGCGAAGTACTTGGCCACGTCGTTCGAGATGCTGAACGTGGTCAGTGCTCCGCGCGTCATCAACAGCTGCTTGCCAATCTCCACAATCTCAATCAGCTTCGTCGGATTCGAGTCCAGGTCTACCATGTTCCCAGCCTCTTTCGCCGCTTGCGTCCCGGAGTTCATCGCAACGCCCACGTCCGCCTGCGCCAGCGCCGGAGCATCGTTGGTTCCGTCGCCCGTCATAGCCACCAGTTTGCCCTTGGCCTGTTCGCGCTTGATCAGATCCATCTTGTCCTTCGGCTTTGCTTCAGCCAGAAAATCGTCAACGCCGGCTTCGCGCGCTATGACAGCCGCCGTCAGCGGGTTGTCGCCAGTAATCATGATGGTGCGAATTCCCATCGCCCGCAGCCGCGCCAGCCGCTCCTTCAGCCCGCCCTTCACGATGTCCTTCAGGTGGATCACGCCGAGCGCAGTAGCGTTTTCAGCCACCACAAGCGGTGTGCCACCCATCCGAGCAACCTCTTCCACGTGGTCCCGCACCTTCTGCGGCAGCGGCACGCCCTGCTCCTCGAGGAACCTCGAGATCGCATCCACCGACCCTTTGCGGATCATTGTTCCGGGCAGGTTCACCCCGCTCATCCGTGTCTGAGCACTGAAGGGAACAAACTCCGCGTGGATGCCGCTCAGGTCGCGTCCCCGCAGCCCATACTTCTCTTTGGCCAGCACCACAATCGAGCGGCCCTCCGGCGTCTCGTCTGAAAGCGATGAAAGCTGTGCCGCATTCGCCAACCGTTCCTGGCTCACGTCCGGTGCAGGCAGAAACTCCGTAGCCTGCCGGTTGCCCAGCGTGATCGTACCTGTCTTGTCCAGTAGCAGCGTGTTCACGTCCCCCGCTGCTTCAACGGCCCGCCCGCTCATCGCCAACACGTTGTATTGTACCAGTCGATCCATGCCTGCGATTCCGATAGCCGACAGCAGCCCGCCGATGGTTGTCGGAATCAGGCACACCAACAGCGACACAAGAACAAACACTGTCTGCGGAGCCTTGGAATAGATTGCAAATGGCTGCAGCGTTACCACCGCCAGCAGAAACACAATCGTCAGTCCCGACAACAAAATGCTCAGCGCAATCTCATTGGGCGTCTTCTGCCGCGTCGCGCCTTCCACGAGCGCAATCATGCGGTCGAGGAAGGTTTCTCCAGGGTTGGAGGTGATCTTCACCTTGATCCAGTCCGACAGCACCTTGGTCCCGCCAGTCACCGCCGAACGGTCGCCGCCAGCCTCGCGAATCACCGGCGCCGATTCCCCCGTGATGGCCGACTCGTCAACCGAGGCAACGCCTTCAATCACTTCACCGTCGCCCGCAATATACTTCCCGGCTGGAACATAGATCACGTCCCCGGCGCGCAGCAGGCCGCTGGCAATCTCTTCAAACCCGCCATCCGCTGTGTAGCGTTGGGCGATGGTCTCGCCCTTGGCCTTGCGCAGCGTGTCAGCCTGCGCTTTGCCGCGCCCCTCGGCCATGGCCTCGGCAAAGTTGGCAAACAGCACCGTGAACCAGAGCCACAGCGTGATCTGAAGATTGAAGGCAAACCCAGGGCGGTGATGGATGGTGTTGTCGACCAGCAGCAAGGTGGTCAGCACACTGCCCACCTCCACCACAAACATCACCGGATTCTTGACCATACCCCGCGGGTCCAGCTTCCGCACCGAATCCACCAGTGCCTGACCCATGATTTCCGTATTCCAAAGACTCTTTTTTTCAAGCATGACAATCCATTCCGGGTATTCCTGATGCGGTTAGAAAAGCTGGCCTGACTTAAGCAGCAAGTGCTCAAGAATCGGTCCCAGGCTTAGCGCTGGGAAGAAAGTGAGCGCGCCCAAAATCACGATGACGCCAACCAGCAACACGGTAAACAGCGAGCCATTCACCGGGAAGGTGCCGGGCGACGGCGGAACGCTCTTCTTCATCGCCAGGTTTCCGGCCAGGGCGAACACTGGAATGGCCATCAGGAAGCGTCCGCCGAGCATTGCCCATCCCATGGCTACGTCGTACCACCAAAGGGTGGTAGGGTTGACGCTGGCATTCAGCCCTGCAAAGGCTGAGCCGTTATTTCCTACGGCCGAAGTGAAGGCATAGAGAATCTCGGTGAGGCCGTGCGGCCCGGCGTTTGTGAGAGCGCTAAGTCCAACCGAGGGCCAAAGCACGAAGACGGCGGTGAGGGTGAGGATAATGAGCGGGAAGATGAGTACGTAAAGCATGGACATCTTCACGTCGTAGCCTTCGATCTTCTTGCCCAGGTACTCAGGTGTCCGACCCACCATCAACCCGGCAATGAACACAGAAAGCACCACGAAGATGAGAATGCCGTACATCCCCGCTCCAACACCCCCAAACACCACCTCGCCCAGCATAATGTTGGTAAGCACGACCATGCCGCCGAGCGGAGTAAAGCTGTCGTGGACGCCGTTGACCGCGCCGCAACTGGCATCGGTTGTAATCGTGGCGAACAGAGCGCTTTCGGTAATGCCGTTGCGCACTTCCTTTCCTTCCATGTTGCCGCCAGGTGCTGTTGCCGTATGCGCCTGGGCCGCTCCGTGAATCAACGGATGGGGCTGCGACTCAGCCCAGTAGATTGCGCTGAATCCGGCTGCGAAAAGAATGAACATGGCAGCAAGTACAGCCCAGCCGTGGCCCGGCGACCCGGTCATGCGGCCCAGCGTGTACGTGAGGCCGGCAGGAATGATGAAGATGGAGAGAATCTGCAAGAAGTTTGAGAAGGGCGTGGGGTTCTCATAGGGATGAGCACTATTGGCGTTGAAGAATCCGCCACCATTCGTGCCCAACATCTTAATTGCCTCCTGCGACGCAACTGGGCCCTGTGCGATCGTCTGCACCTGCGAAGGCTGCTCCAAAGGGTGCGCAGTGGTGTATGCATGCAGATTTTGCGGGACGCCTTGCGCGACTAGCAGCAGCGCGTAGACGATGGAAGCCGGAATCAGCACGTAGAGCAGGGTGCGCGTAGTGTCGACCCAGAAGTTGCCGATGGTGCCCGATGTGGTCCGCTTGATGCCACGAATGAGCGCGAGCGCAGTGACAATGCCAACAGCCGCGGAAAAGAAATTGTGCGTTGCGAGCCCGGCCATCTCGGTGAGGTAGCTCATGGTGGTTTCGGGCGTATAGAACTGCCAGTTGGTGTTGGTAGTAAAGCTGGCCGCAGTGTTCCATGCCAAGTCCGGCCCGACTCCTGGCAGTCCCAGCGGATTCCAGGGGAGAATGTGCTGAAAGCGTTCGATGGCGTAGGTGGCCAGCATGCTAACGGCAGAGAATCCCAGCATGGCGAAAGCGTACTCGCGCCAGTTCATTTCCTCGGCAGCGTTTACGCCGCAAAGCTTGTAGATGAGTCGTTCGATTGGGCGAAAAACAGGGTCCAACCAGGTGCGTTCCCCTTCAAACACGAGGGCCATATAGGCCCCCACCGGGCGAATCGTTGCCAGCAGAACCAAAGAATAAAGGGCGAATTGCAACCAGCCGTTGGCGGTCATATCAGAACTTCTCCGGAAACAGCAATGTCAGAACAAGGTACCCCAACAGCAGGGCAGACGAAATCAAAGCCACTACAGTAATCACATCCATGTGCATGGGGTTACCTCAGCTTCTGGCACGCCTTGACGTACAGAAACGCAAGGACGAAGAAAACAATCGTGAACAGCAGCATCGTTAAATCTTGCATGGCAATCTTCAAAGCTCCCGTGGTAGCGGCGCCGGGCCTCATTGCCCTTTGCCCCACCTCAGTTATCTTGGGCTGCATAGGGTTTTAGTTGCGAAAGGGTTTCATAAGGAATCCATAAGTGTCTCAATTCCCAAAAAACCGGCAGAAACCCCAAAGAACGCCGAACCATAATAGTTAACAGGTTGAAGACGACTTCAGCTAAAGGTCAAGCCCAGTTCAACCGCGCCGTGCTTCGTCGGAGGGGCGGGGAGCCGCATGGGGCAGGACCGCATCTCGCGCTGCGGCGAGACAGGAAAAGCACGGCACAATTGAGCCGGGGCTTCACTCTCTCCTATTCCTCGTTCCCGCTCCAGCCCTCCGGAATAAACCGGTATCCAACCCAAGGCTCCGTCTGGATGTACTGCTTTCCTGTCTCGGCTTCGAGTTTCTTTCGAACCTGGCCCACAAAAACACGCAGATACTCAGGCTGGTGAGCCGATTGGGCGCCCCACACTGAAGTCAGCAAGGCTCGATGTGTCATCACCTTGCCCGAGTGGCGGGCGAGATGGATGAGCAGGTCAAATTCCTTGGGGGTCAGGTGAATCGCACGACCCAGAACACTGATCGAGTGCGCATTCTCGTCCAGCACAAAATCGCCAACTTCCATGGCTGAAGTCGTGCGCTCTGGAGCCCGCCGCAGGTGGGCGCGAACCCTTGCCAGCAGTTCCTGGATCCCAAAAGGCTTGGTCACATAGTCGTCGGCGCCCGCGTCCAGTGCCTCCACCTTCGAGCGCTCGTGGTCCCGGACTGAAAGAATTACGATCGGCGTTCCGG
>Ga0302320_10008287_pt1 | contig 22668 bp, 21 predicted proteins | sample Bog_T0_3_FD_202130 | JGI IMG/M metagenome (GOLD analysis project Ga0302320, IMG submission 202130) | Peat permafrost microbial communities from Stordalen Mire near Abisko, Sweden - Bog_T0_3 | ecosystem: Environmental > Terrestrial > Soil > Wetlands > Peat | place: Sweden: Abisko, Stordalen Mire... | reverse complement strand
GGCAGCCCGCGCTGCCGCACCGCCCTCAACCACCTGGATCACTCGAACTCGCAGATCGTTCGAATACCCCATCGCAGCCTCCTCAGCTTGGGAAGGCTATCGAATCTTATTCGCGGGCGGATGGGAATCCCCTCGATTCACAAAAAGTGGAAACCGCTCTAGTTTCCGCCGGCGACCGCGCGTTCGGTCCTCGGCGAGCTCATTGGCGTTAGTTTTACTGCCGCAGTTGTGCTACGAGATCGCAATAATCTCAAGCTCCTGACCAGATACGCCGACGACATCCCCAAGAGCTTTTCCCATCAGAAATCTCGCCACCGGGGATACCCAGGAAATTGAACCGGCCTTGGGGTCGGCTTCGTCCTCTCCCACGATACGATATTTCTGTACGCGCCCATCGTCGCGCCTGAAGGTCACCGTGCTGCCAAAGGCAACAGTGTCGGTTGACGTGGGATTGGTCACGACCTGAGCTGTCCGAACTCTAGCCGCAAAGTACCGTGCATCGCGCAAGGGGGTCGCTGCTTGCCGCCGTCGTTCATTTACGTCTTCGATCTTCTGTGCTGTTTCGTACGCCTCGCGAGCCTGCTGGAGTTGAAATTCCAGAGCTTTTAATCCCGCTTCGGTAACAAGGTTCGGATGAGGCGAAACCGGGCGGTCGGGTAGCAGCGTCTCCGACGCCGTTTCGGCACTGTCTTCCTTGGTGAAGGCAACGCTCAACTCAGATTCCTTTCAAGTCTGCTCGGCCGGGCCGCTTCGTCAGCGCCACCCCAGGGCGGGCGCGATGTGGGTCAGAATCGCTTCGATCACATGGGCGTTGTAGGCCACGCCCAATTGGTTAGGGACGGTCAAGAGCAGCGTGTCGGCCTCGGCGATCGCCTCGTCTTTGCTGAGCTGCTCGATGAGGAGACCCGGCTCGGCGGCATAGCTGCGGCCGAAGATGGCGCGCGTGTTCGCGTCGATAAATCCGATCTGGTCGTCTCCGTCGCCGCCGCGCCCGAAATAGCCGCGGTCGCGATCGTCCATCAGCGCGAAGATGCTGCGACTGACCGAGACCCGCGGCTGACGGGCATGGCCTGCGTCCTTCCAGGCGGCGCGGTAGGCCCGGATCTGGGCGGCCTGCTGCACATGGAAGGGCTCGCCGGTTTCGTCGTTCTTGAGCGTCGAGCTCTGCAGGTTCATCCCGAGTTTTGCCGCCCAGGCCGCCGTGGCGTTCGAGCCCGCGCCCCACCAGATTCGGTGGCGCAGGCCCTCGGAATGGGGTTCCAGGCGCAAAAGCCCGGGCGGATTTGGAAACATTGGTCGCGGATTCGGTTTGGCGAAACCCTCGCCGCGCAGCAGGTCGAAGAAGACCTCGGCATGACGCCGTCCCATGTCGGCGTCGCTCTCGCCCTCGGCCGGTTGATAACCGAAATATCGCCAGCCATCGATCACCTGTTCGGGCGATCCTCTGCTGATGCCCAGCTGCAGCCGGCCGCCGGCGATGAGATCGGAGGCACCGGCGTCCTCGGCCATGTAGAACGGGTTCTCGTAGCGCATGTCGATCACCGCCGTGCCGATCTCGATGCGGCTGGTCTTGGCGCCGACGGCCGCCAGCAGCGGGAAAGGCGAGGCCAGCTGGCGGGCGAAGTGATGAACTCGAAAATAGGCCCCGTCTGCGCCCAACTCCTCGGCGGCAACGGCCAGCTCAATGGATTGCAGGAGTGTATCTGCCGCCGAGCGGGTCTGTGATTGCGACGAGGGCGTCCAGTGCCCGAACGAGAGGAACCCGATCTTTTTCATGCCGGCACTCTATTCGCATTCGAGTTGGTTTGCGACCGTCGATGTGCTGTCCGCGGCGACGAAACGCTTTTTGCAAAGTCGCAGTGTCGAGCGCATCACTACGGCCCGGCCCGCAAGGCCCGAATTTCCGCTCGAACTACTTGCCGGCTTTCTTGCCGCGAACCATCTCCAGCGGTGCGTTCCAGTTCCAGCAATCGTAAAGCACTTTCCAGCCGCCCTTTTCGCGCTTCCAGACCACGAGATATTTTGCGGTGTTGGCGGTGTCGTCGGGTTTTGCATTCGGCGCGAAATGCACCACGCCGAAGTCGCTCGCCATTTCGCCGCCTTGCGCGATTTCGATGTGGATGGGTTTGAAATCCAGATACATGTCCGGCGCTGCCTTGAGAATGGCTTCCCAACTGGCGCGGATGGCCTTGTGCCCTTTCGCTGGCGGCTGATCCGGCCACACCACCGAACCATCGGTGGCGTAAAATTTCATGACCTGATCCATATTTTTTGCGGTGGCCGCCTTGCTCCATGCCGCATCGAGCTTCCTGATCGCGGCTTCGTCCGGGTCGGGTTTCGTGGGTTCTTTCTTGGGCATCGTCATCCTCCTTGGCCAAGCTAGGTTTTGCTTCCCTCGAATTCCTGGTGTCCAGCCCCTGGCTGCCCGACCAGGATGCCGTGCCTGACCAGCCAGCCGGCGATCGCCATGCCGGATTCGAGCGGCATTCGGTTCGACCAATATTGCGCAATCTGCAAGGTCGTCTTGCCTGGGGGCAGTCGCTGCAACAGCGGCGCCAGCTCGCGGCCGGCGAGGAAGACCAGCGGGCTTGCGAGGCGCGGATGGTGCAAGGCCGAGGCGAGGTTGACGAAATCGCCCTGCAGACAGGGCGTAGGCACGAATTCCAGCTCGGGTGAAAGCGCCATCGGTGTCGTGGCCAGGGCGCGGTCATCGAATGAGGGAGACGGCGATGGCTCGGCCGCTACTGACGCGGCCGAGCGATCGCGCCAGAATGGGCGGTCGCGCTGATCCGCGACATCGCGATAGTGCCCCGCGGCCCAGCGGCGATGCCGTTCCGACGCATCGGCCAGTTGCGCGCGGTAAAAACCCAGTGCGGCGTCCGTCAGTTCCGGCTTGCGCAGCAAGGTATTGGCGACGATGGCGCCGGAGAGCGCGCTCTGGATGGCTTTTTGCACGCCACTCGATGAAATCGGATCGATCGCCAGCGCCGCATCGCCCAACCGAATTTGGGTTGGCGTAACACAATCATTGTCGAGATAAGGCGACGCGTCGGTGGCGCGCACTGGTCCAATCAGCTCGGCGTCGTGGCAATCCTTCATTAGGCCGGAACGTTTGATCAGCCCGAGAAAGCGCTCCGCCATCGAGGCGCCCGGCGCGGCGCGAAACCAGGTGGGATCGACGAACACCAGTGTGTTGTAGGTTCCGTCGGGTAACGGAACCCCCCAATACCATGCGTCGTCGCCCGCCTCGATCCGCGGCAGTTTCGGCAGGCTTGCCCCGCGCCAATAGCCATAGACCGCCAGCGTGGGCGCACCGGTTCGAATTTGACGGCGCAGCGAGATGCCGTGCCGTCCAGTGGCATCCGCGACGAAATCGGCATCGAGTTGCCTTGCGACCCCGCCCACCTCGATCGTCAGGCGCCATTTCGCGCCGTCCCATTCGTGTTTGAGGACGCGAGCCGGTTGATTGAGCCGCACCCCGAACGCCCGCGCGCGTTCCAGCAGGCACACATCAAACGCGCCGCGATCGACAAGCAGGCCGTTTTCGCCGGGGTCTTCGCGCAGTCTCGGTCCGTCTGCCCATTTGACCCAAACGCCCGTTACTCTTGGAAAACGCGCCGCCCCGACGGCCTCGTGCAAGTGCGCCGCGCGGAGCAGGGTCATGACGCCTGGACTCAAGGATTCGCCGAGATGTCCGCGCGGAAAGCACTCTCGTTCGATCAGACGGACCTTATGTCCAAGCTGGGCCATTCGCGCGGCGAAGGTGGTGCCGGCGGGTCCTGCGCCGATGACACAAACATCAGCCATGGCCCGTTCCCGTGAGACCAAGCCCCGCCGTTTCCGGCCCCGCTGCCAGCCTGAGATAGGCCTCGAGGCAATAATGCAGCCAGCCCCTTATATAATCGCAAGCCGGCCGGCCGCGCCGGATCACTTCGTGATGACAGCCGCCGCCGCAGAGGTAACGCGCCCAGCAGGACTGGCAGGGCTCCTGTCGGTGGACATGCCGCGTGGCCAGCCAGTCGGCCTGTCGGGTGAGATCGACGCCGTCGTCGAGCGAGCCCATCGCGCCGTCCTCGTCGCCGACAAAACGATGACAGGCCGAGAGCTCGCCCTCGGCAGACACGCCGAGATAACCGGCGCCGGCGCCGCACGGGTAGGGGCGGTGGGTGCCCTTGTGGATCTCCCGCATCGCATTGACCATGTTGGCAAAGGGATAGCGCCGGCCGCTGCGCGAAGCACGCTCGAACTCCCGCCCGCAATCGATCATTTCGCCCAACATGAGTTCGAGATCCTCGGACTGCATTTCGCCTTCGCCGGTGGGCGCGCTCAGCATCGGCGAAAAGCCGACACTGTGAAAGCCGGCGGCGATGAAGGTGTCGAGCGTCCGGCGCAACGAAAGATTTTTCGGCGTGACCGTCACGCGTGCCGAGACCTGCATGTTCCGCTGCAAGTTCAACAGCGGGGTGACGCGCTTCATCACCGCATCATAGCTGCCCGCTCCGCCCTTGAAGGGGCGCAGCGCATCATGCGCCTCCTGCGGACCATCGATGCTGATGGTGACGGCGAATCCGTGCTGCTCGAAGAAGCGCCCATCGTCTTCCGTCAACAGCGTGCCGTTGGTGGTGATCGAGAAGGTGATCTTCGCCTCGCGGCTTCGCGCCAGTTCTACGGCCCGTTCCGTCGCTGCCCGCAGTACCTTGCGATTGACCAGCGGTTCGCCGCCGAGAAACGCGAGGTTCAGACGGGCGCCAGGTTCGGCAGTTCCAACCAGCAAATCAACGGCGCGCAGCGCGTCGGCGAGTGCCATGTTTTTCGCAGGGCCGCCGAACTCCCCCTGTTGGGCGTAGCAATAGGTACAGCCAAGATTACACTTCTGCGCGATTGCCAGTGACAGCGCGCGGAGCGGCGGAGGTGGCAGCGGCGTGTCGTCGATGAAGGGGCGGCCGACAAGGCCGGCCTGCCGCAGCAGGTCGTCGATGGTCTCGTTGCCGCCTTGCTCTATCGCCGCGCCATAGGCCGCGAACAGATCGGCATCCGCGTCAAACAGCCGGCTGCCATCGGCCAAGAACAGATGGCCCCCGAGCGAGCTTTCGATCAAGTGAATCCGCGGCGTCCGTGGAGCCGAGATGTTCATGTAGTGGCGGGCGACCGTGACATTCACTTCTTCTTGTCCCTCGCATCGCTATCGAGCGGGTCGTCTTTGCCTCCGATCTGAAACCTCAGGACGCTCTCCCAGTTGGCGAACAGTTCATCGTACATGATCAGGCGGGTGTCGGCGTAGTCGTCGGCGACATAGGTCTTCGTGCGCTCTCTCTGCATCCAGTTGTCGCCCGCGCTCAGCCCGCCGGCCGTGAGGTCGACATTGACGTAATCGGGTCGCGCGGACGCCCAGTAATAGCAGGAGCATTCGCGATAATCGTTCTGCCAGGGCGAGCAAAGTCCCTGGGTCAACTCGCCGGGCGCGGCCAATTCGCTCGAAATGACAGCCGTATCTTCCTCAAAGAACGACCGCACCTCGCAACTGAAGCTGACGTAATTCTTCGGGTGTTCGCTGAACGGCTGGTGAGCCGCCGCGGGCTCGGCGGTGAAATCGCAGCGCAGGCGCGAACCCTTGTACGGCAATACCCGCGCCAGCGCGTTCGACCATTCCAGCGCCGCCAGCCCGTTCGGGTTCTTGCTGGTGGTGAGGCTGATTTTCGCTTCGGTGTCGGAGGAGGCCGGGCCCCAGATCGGCGTCATCATGAGAAGCGCATCGCCGGTCCCCAGCACGACGCGCAATAGCCGATGTCCCTTCAAATCGCTCGGCCGCAGCGCGTCGTCCTCGAGGCGTTCGACAACCTCGTCGCAGTCCTCGCTAAGATCGACCACGAGGTTGTCATGCTCGCGCAATTCGATACCCCGGAACATCCGGCGCCACACCGCCCGAAAGTCCACTTCAAGTCCCGGGCAGCAATTGGCGACTGATGTAACCGGCCGCGAGCAGATCGGGTTGCCCTTGGCCTCGTAAGATATCTGCGCCGAAAGATTTTTCGGCGTGAGCCCGTTGGCCGGCGCGGTGTGCGGTTTGACGACAGGCCGATCCAGCGTGGCTTTCTTGATGGTATCGATCTGCCGCCAGGTCAGTGCCAGATAGTTATTGTCGGCCCCGCACATCAGCGCCGGCATTTTGCGGCGGCCGCGGTCGGTGAAATCGGCAGCTTCATCGGGCCGTCGCAGGAGACGCAGGAACCAGGGCGCTGCGCCGGCGCGCAAGGCCGCATAGGCCTGCTGGTGCAGGGTCATGATCGCATGTGTATCCACGGTCCCCGCCGGCATCACCGGGCGAATCGCCCGCTCGGTGTCGGCGGCTTCCTCCTGCGGCATCGAGTCGAGCGATAGCGCCGGGCGGCCCTTGAAATCGTTGCCGTTCATGACCGCGACATTCATGAAGCGGACGGTCTCGTAGGCGCGTCGCACGATGTCCTGGGCCCTCGCGACCGTGACCGCAGGTGGTTCGTTCGGCGCGATCTCAGGGCCGTAGATCACCTGTTCGAGATCGTCGGCAAGCGTGCGCACGAACAGGGAGTCCGGCGCCATCGCCGGCGGCGCCGCGCAGATTCGCGCCATCGCGGACAGCGTACGATCCTTGACCTTGAGATGGACCTCGACCAGGCCGTCGCAGGCGTCGTCGAGATAGCCGCGGCTGATCGCGACATTGTTGTAGAGCCAGGAAGGCGCCGGCGGTTCGATCGCATACAACGACGGAGGCACCGTCTCGTTCTTGGCATCGCGAAAGCCGTACCAGCCCTTGTCGTGCTTGTAGATCTGCCGTTGTTTGGGAATTCTGTAGTAGTCGGGATAGAGCTCTTTTGCCCGGGGGGGCAGCTTGATCCGATCAGGGCCATAGATCAGGCCGGCCGCCGGCGTAAAGCGCAAACGAATTTCCGGGAATTTTTCGTTGGGCCGGATGAAGCGCACCGAGCCGAAATCAATGGAGGCCCCATCGATGAAATTATTGCACTCGCCCTTGAGCGTATGGCTTTGGTGGTCGGAGAACCCGATCTCCGCATGAACGAGGTCGTCGGGGTTCTCGGTGCGTCGCACTACCTTGCGGTTGGAAACGCTGACTTGCCACGAGATGTCCTTCACCGTCAGGCCATGCTTTTTCAGCAGGCCTGCGGTCAAAGGCACGAGTTGATCTTTCTCGTTGACGGCAAATACTTCCAGGAACGGCGCGACCGGGCGGATTTTCTTGCCGCGCTTGAATTCCAGGGTGGTCGGCGTGCGCTCGCTGCCGATCTCGCCGTTCTTGTTGACGATCAATGTCGGCTCGGCCTTGAGCCGGCGGTAGCCGAGGGGGTCGTCGGGATTGGCATCGACTTCGAAGGAATAATTGTCCATGGGCTCGCTGGCCGAGCCCAGTCGACCGATCGCGAATGGCGGCAGAATTCGCAATTGCTTGATCGTCAAGGGCTGGTCCTTTCGTTCGAGCCGTGGCCAGCGACGATTTTGTTGATCCAGTCCACGGTCTGGACGTCGATCTTCATCAAGGTGCGCAAATAGACGTCGCCTCCCGTGCCCACGATCTGGCGATTCACGGCTTCATAGTCTTTCGCCTTCGCAAGGCGAAATATTTCGCTGCATGTCTTCTGCGAGGCGGCGATCAGGTCGCGATGCAGGAGCCAGATATCGGCCTCCGAATGCGGCAGATCGAGCGTATAGGGCATTTCGAACGGGGGGCCGGCGCGGCCGCCGCCATGACGAGGCAACCGAACCAACAGGCCGGCGATGGCCTTGAGATTGTACATCTCACCGAATGCACGATGCATCACCATTCCGCGCAGGCTCGGCTCATTTAGCGGGTGCATGCGTGCGAGCCGGAAACTGTGTGACAGATAGCTCAAAAGCAGCCTGTAGCGCTGATTGAACAACTGCGCGAAATAGTGCGCGGCTACCTCGTCGTGATGGTCGACGCCGATATAGGTGGTTCGTCTCGGTTTGAGCTTGTGGAAGTCAATTCGGGTAGTGGGATTCCGCGGAACCGCGTGCACCAGGTTCCCGGATTTGAGCGTCTTGAACTCCTCATAGATCTGGACGAAGCGCTCGAAGTGGGACGGTTCGTCGATATCGTTGTGCCGCAGATGCAGCGCTTCCCCCTGTGCGGCCAGCGCCCGCAAGGCCTTGACCGCCTCCGCACGGGTCGCGGCACGATCGACCTGCACATAAGCATCCTGATCGGCGAAAGCAGGATGCGGCGTGCCGGAGGCAGGACGGTGCGCTTTGACGATCGTCCCTTCGGGATCGACCAGCTTGGGCACCGGCTTGTAGCCTCGCGCCCAGTCATCCCCCGCGGCCTGCATGCCGAAGCTCGCCTCGTCGAAAGCTGAATCCGGGATCTTTTCGTGGTCCGAGATCAAGGCGATTATTTCGTCGTAGAGTTCACCGACACGATGCATGTCGTGGGCGATGTTTTTTTTGGGAAAGCGCTTGGCGAGCCTCCCGGTTATCTCCTGGATGACCTGCTCCTGTTTAGCGGCGGAGAACCGAGGCGCCGCCGATTTACTGCGCTGCTTGCCGGGCGCCGGCTTTCTGATGCTGTCGACCCTGGGCATCTCGGCATAGATGAAGCACTCCAGCGATTCCAGGGATAATGGTTCGAGCGAGAACGGAAACGGATAGAATTCATGGTCCCAGGGCAGCATCTGGCGGCCGAAATTGACCGGCGCTCCCAATAGCACGAGCACGTTCTGAACCGTCAGAAGATGGCCCATCTCTTCCCGGGCGACCGAGAGAATATTGGCGCGCCAGCCTTTGACCTTCTCCCGAATCTCCTGGGAGGCCTGGTCTGTATCGATGGAATAGGCCGCGTAGAGATACTGCACCATCAGCGCATGTTCGATCTGCGCACCTGCCGTCAGCATCATCACCAGATGATCGCGTGGCGTCATGTCCGGGCGTTTATAATTGTGAATTGGACTCAAATCCGCCGTCGGCCCACTGCCGGCGAGGGCTCTACCTTTGGGTGTCGTGCTGTTGGCGCTCTTGGGCAAAAGGCGCTCCAACGTCAATAGCCCACAATCAATTGCAGGACGGCCGGGTGTTCACAATGAATCACAACCTAAGCTAGGAAATTTAGCAATAGCTATCAGTAAAGTTGGGCTCGAATACTGTCAAGAGCCGGCGTTGCTGGGGATTGAGGCGCACCGGGGCCGGTGACACCGGCTGACGGTTGACCAATATCGCCGTCTATTTGAAGCCCATCTCCGAGGAGGATTAGCCGCTCTTGCCGTGAATTGGACGACTCGGCCGAAGAAGGCTGAAATCCAAAACGAGGCTCAATGCGACGTACCCCCAACTGCCCTGCCGGTCGCAGCGTCAAACAGATGAGCGCGCGTCAGATTGAAGCGCAGGGTGACGGCCGCACCAATGGCCGGACGAATCTCCGGTCGTACGCGCGCGACCACCGGATGGCCTGACATTGTCGTGAACACGAGCGTGTCCGCGCCCAGCGGCTCGATCACCTCGACGATCGCCGGCAAATCGATTTCCCCGGCCGAGGGCGCGCCGTCGGCGATGTCGACATCCTCGGGACGCATGCCGAAAACGAGATCGCTCGCGGTTCCCGCGACCGGTCTCGGCAGCAGGATCGTCCGGTCGTCTCCTTGCAACCGCAATTCGTTGCCGCCACCGCGCTTGACGGGGATCAGGTTCATGGTGGGGGCGCCGATGAAGCTTGCGACAAACAGGCTCGCGGGCGCGTGATAGACCGCGTCCGGCGTGCCGATCTGCTCGATATGGCCGCCATTCATCACCACCACGCGGTCAGCCAGCGTCATCGCCTCGATCTGGTCGTGGGTGACGAAGACCGTGGTGACGCCGAGCCGCTGATGCAGCTTTTTCATTTCCAGCCGCATCGACCCGCGCAGCTTGGCATCGAGATTCGACAGCGGTTCATCGAACAGGAACACCCGCGGCTTGCGCACGATCGCCCGCCCCATCGCGACGCGCTGACGCTGGCCGCCGGAAAGCTGTTTCGGCCGGCGCTGAAGATAGGGGGTGAGGCCGAGGATTTCGGCCGCATCGCGCACCCGCGCATCGATCTCCTTGCGCGGCGCCTTCCGGTAGCGCAAGGCGAACGCCATGTTCTCGTAGACCGACATATGCGGGTAGAGCGCGTAATCCTGAAACACCATCGCAATATCGCGATCCCGCGGCTCAATATCGTTGACGGCGCGGGCGTCAATCAGGATTTCGCCGCCGGAAATATCTTCCAATCCGGCCAGCATGCGCAGCGTGGTCGATTTGCCGCAGCCGGATGGCCCGACCAGTACGATGAACTCGCCATCCCCGATTGTCAGGTCGATGGCGTGAACGACCTCCAGCGTGCCGTAACGCTTGACCAGTTTTCTGAATTCGACGGTCGCCATGTCATCACCTGTGGAGGTCCCGCGGCAAGTACCGTGTTGACCCGCGACGTGCAACGTCTATCATTTGGGAAATCACGCCTTCAATCCGGTCCCCAGAACCGGCCGCGGCGATGGATCATCGTCAGGGCGGCTTTCGCTGCCGGCGGATGAAAAACGAACCAGGGAGGAAGACATGGACCGCAGAACCGTTCTAAAGGCGGGGGTAGCCACCGCCGGAACGCTGGCGATGCCGGCCTATCTCAGGGCTCAGTCGAACAAGAAGCTCAGCATTCTGACCTGGAATATCGCCGATCAGGAAGCGCTGTTCAAGGAAGAGTTTGCCGATTTCCAGAAAGCCAATCCCGGCGTCGAGATCGAATGGCTCGACAAGAAGGGGCCCGATCTTCCGGCATTCTACCAGACCCAGCTGGTCGCGGGCACCGCGCCCGACATCGTCGATCTTCAGGGTGAGCTTTGGGTGGAATGGGCTGCCGGCGGCGCGCTGCTCGACCTGACGCCGTACCTGCAGAAGGAACCGGAACTAATCAAGCTCTACAACCCTGACTATATGTCGAGCTTCGTCTACGACAAAAAGAACTACCTCATCCCATTCTATATCTCGAAGACGCTGCTTTACTACAACAAGCTGATGTTCAAGGAGGTCGGCCTGTCGGCTCCGCCGACCTCGTTCGCTGAACTCATTTCGTTCTCAGAAGCGATGGCAAAGGGGGAGAAAACGGGTTTCCTCACGCTGAATTTCGACTGGCTGTATTGGCCGCTGCTGAAGATGAATGGCGTCGAACTGCTGTCGCCCGATCTGAAGAAGCCGGCCTTCAATACGCCCGAAGCGGCTGCCGTGCTCGATCGTCTTGCCAAGGCCACCGCATCCGGCGGCATCAACAAGATTGCGTGGACCGGTCGCTGGGTCGAGCCAAACGGCGCTTTCGCCGCAGGCACAGTTGGCATGTTTCACGCCCACTCGGCGGCGTACTTCTTCGTCAAGGGACAGGGCCGCTGGATCAATCCGGATACATTGGGCGCGGTTCAGACACCTGGCGATTGGTCGACCCCGACCAACCACGGCTTCGCGGTTTCAAAAACCTCGAAGAACCCCGAACTCGCCTTCGCCCTGGTCAAGCACATGACCGGCAACAAATGGGCGACGCGGTTTTCGGAAATTCGGCGCGTGCTCACCGCCAATATCGAAGCCGACAAGGCCGGGCTGGCCAAGGTGCAGGCCGAGGATCCTCTCGCGCATGCCGTGCTGCAAACCCAACTCGAGCACACCGACAAGATGACAGGCAACTGGCCGCTGCCGAACGATGCGCAGATCAAGGATGGGTTCTGGCCTGAAGTCCAGAATGCCGTGCTCGGGCGCAAGGACGCCAAGACCGCGCTTGCCGACGCCGAACGCGCGGTGGCACGCGTCCTGCGCCGCTCCTGAACGCGTTGCATCTCCAGAACCTGCCGCCGCGTGGCGGACGGGGTTCTGTAGCCTCAAGGACACCATGGTAATGGCCAATTCCGAGGCCGCGATTCGCCGGCCACATTTCCTGGCGCGAAAGTCGACGCGCCGGGCTGTGCTGATCTGGAGCTTTCTCGTTCCGTCGCTTCTGATCTTTTTTCTCTACCGCATCCTGCCGCTGGGGTGGAATGTCCTGTTGTCATTCCAGGCGTGGTCACCGATGAAGCCGGCCGTTTTCATTGGCCTGGAAAACTACCAGGAGATGTTTTTCGACGACGAAGTGTTCTGGCAGGCGCTCTGGAACACGCTTGGCATCATCGCATCAGCCCCGATCGGCATTGCGATCGCGCTGGCCTTGGCGCTCCTCGTCAACTCCGACATCAGGGGGCGCGATATCTACCGCACCTTGATCTTCCTGTCATATCCGTTGATGACGGTCGCGGTCGCCATCATCTGGCGCTGGATGTTCGACGAGCGCGTTGGGCTGATCAATTATGTCGCGCGGATCGCGGGCCTTGTCGACAAGCCGATCCCGTTCCTGAATTCCTTCACATGGGCGCTGCCGTCGGTGATCGCCGCCAATATCTGGCAGATGCTGGGATTTTACATGATCATCATCCTCACGGGGCTGCAGAGCATTCCGGAGAATCTGTATGAGGCTGCAGCGATCGACGGCGCCAATGCGTTCCGCCGCTTTGCGCGCATTACGTTGCCGCTGTTGAGGCCCTCGATCTTCCTTTGCTTCGTGATCGGCATGCTCAATTCGGTAACCAGCTTCGATCTGGTCTATGTGATGACCGCAGGCGGGCCCGGGCGCGCCACCGAAATTCTCATTACCTACATCTACAAGCTCGGCTTTACGCAGACCCGTTTCGACTACGCCGCCGCGGTCACCGTGTTTTTCTTTGTGCTGCTGCTCGGGGTGACGTGGACGGCGAACCGATTGTCCGGCGGCAACGCCGGCGCGGTGGAGGCCGACTGATGGGAAAATATCCGCGCTGGCCGATTCATCTCGCCCTGATTGCCGCATGTTTCGTCATGCTGGTGCCGTTCTATTGGGTCCTGAAAACCTCGGTTTCCGGCGAGAACATTTTCTCCTATCCGCCGAGCGTCATTCCGCGCGATCCCAACCCGTTCTATTACGTGGATGTCTGGTACGCGATCCCGTTCGCCCGCTTCTTCTTCAACAGCGTGGTGGTTTCCGCCATCACCATCACCGCCAATGTGGTGCTGAACGCGATGGCCGGCTATGCGCTGACCCAGACCTTTCGCGGCAAGCGCGTCGTGCTGATGCTGTTTCTTTCCTGCATGATGATCCCGTTTCAAACCACCATCATTCCCGCCTATCTCATCACCGGCAAGCTCGGCCTGCTCGATTCCTATCTGGGTCTGGCGCTGCCGATGTTCTCTACGATCATCTGTATTTTCGTGTTCAAGGCGAGCTTCGACGCGGTGCCGCGTTCGCTGATCGACGCGGCCAAGATCGACGGCCTGTCGGAATGGAAGATCATCTGGATGGTGATGATCCCGCTGGCGAAGTCCGCAATGGCGACCAACGTCATCCTTTCGTTCATCTGGTCCTGGAACAACTTCATGTGGCCGCTGATCGCGACGCGGTCGGCCGATATGCAGACACTTCCGCTCGGCCTCGCCCGCTTCCTGTCGTATCAGGAAGATTCGACCGGGGCGCTGTACGCGTTCTGCATCATGGTACTTGCCCCCGGCATTCTCTTGTTCCTGCTCGCGCAAAAAGAATTCGTGCAGGGCCTGACATCGGGCGCGGCAAAGGGATGACCATGAACGAGGAAGATTTGCCGCGGCCGAAATGGAAGCGGTGGCTGCTGAACCGGTTTGTGCTTGTGCCGGCGGTACTGGTGTCGGTGACGGTCGGCTGGAACCTCTTTGTGGTCACGCACGACCACGGCATTGTCGGCGGCCGCGTCCTCGATTCCACCGGGGCGCCGGTCGAAGGTGCCGAGGTAAAATTGTGGGTTTTCAACTTTGCGACCTTCGTCGTGAAGGCGTCGACCACCACGGGCGCCGACGGTTCCTTTGAATTCAGGAACAATCCGTCGCACAATATTCAGGTCAGCGCGGAGAAACCCGGCAAGGGGCGATCGGCGCGCGTACCGATCCGGCTCTACTTCGCCGCGGAGGATTTCGTGCTGAAGGAGCCGCTGCGGCTGACTGACGGCTCGTAGGCGACAAGCAATTCGATGTTTCAGTTATCAGCCCGCAACGGGACGACGGCGCCGTCGCGCGACGAACTTTCCAGGCATGCGGCGACGAACGCCAGCCCCGCCACGCCATCCGCGACCCCAGGCGCAAGTCGCGGCGTGTCGGACGGCGTTTGTCCCCGGCGCACCAGCATCATGTCAGCCAATCCGCAATAGAGGTTTGCAACTGCTTCATGAAGGCCTTCGGGATGGCCCGGACGCGCCAGTCGCGTGGATTTCTGCGCGTCGAAAGTGACGTTCGGCTGGCCGTGGCTGATGGTGCGAAGATTGCCGTCGAGCGAGGCGATCACGAGTTGTCCATGGTTGCGGTGGACCCACTCGATGTGACCGGTCTCGCCATAGACGCGCAGCAGAATATGGTTCGACATGCCGGCCGCCGCATTGCAGGCGTCAAGCCGGCCCCGCGCGCCGCCTTCGAGCCGAAAGCGGACCTGCGCGACATCATGAACCTTTCGCCCCGGCATCAGGGTGCCGACTTCGGCGGAAACGCTCGCAAACCGCTGTCCGGTGACAAAGGCCACCAGGTGATGCGCATGGGTTCCAATGTCGCCGAGTACCAGCGACGGACCGCTTCGGTCCGGCTTCAGTCTCCAGCGCTGATCGGCATCGGGAGCCAGTTCGACCGCGGTGGCGAGACCGCCGGCCAGATATTCAGCCTGAATAAGCTTTATCGCACCGATTTCGCCCGCAAGAATGCGCGCGCGCATTTCGCGTATCATCGGATAACCTGAATAGGTATGCGTCAGCACCACCGCGCATCCCGAGGCCCAGACCGCCCGCTGCAACTCCACCGCCTCGGCGAGATCATTGCACAACGGCTTCTCGATCATGATGTCGAGACCTGCGGCCAGTGCGAGCTTGAGGTAACGCGCGTGGCTGTCGTTAGGCGTGATGATCGCCAGCGCCTCGATGCCATCATCGCGCCGCCGCTCGCCTTCGAGCATTTCTTCGACGCTGCCGTAGCAACGCTCGGCGGCAAGTCCAATCGCGCGGCCCTCGGCGCGGGAACGTTCGGGGTGTGACGACACCACACCTGCGTCGATCGTAAAGCGTTGGTCCATCGCCGCCGCAATCCGGTGAACCGGTCCGATCATCGAAGGCGGAGCGCCCCCTGCGATACCCAGACGGAACGACCGTCCAAGCGCGGAACGCACCGGATTGGACATCACGACTTCTCCAGGCCCAGGATACGATCGAGGGTCGCCGCCGAAGCATCTTGCCGCATGCCGGCGTCGAACGGCCGTTCGGTTACCCTAATGATGTGGTCGGCGATGAACAGCGCCCCTTCAGTCGCGCCGTCCATGGCATTCTTTAGGCAACACTCCCATTCCAGCACGGCCCATCCATCATATCCATAACGGGTGAGACGATCAAAGATGCCGCGGAAATCGATTTGCCCGTCACCGACGCTGCGAAACCGGCCGGGCCGGTCGAGCCATTCGGCATAGCCACCATAGACGCCACGGCTGGCGCTTGGGATGAACTCGGCGTCCTTGACGTGGAATGCGGCGATCCGCTCATGATAGCGATCGATGAAACCGAGATAGTCCATATGCTGCAGCAGCATGTGACTCGGATCGTAGAGAATTCTGGCGCGGGGATGATGGTCGACCAGCGCCAGGAGACGCTCGAAGGTGGCGCCGTCATGCAGGTCCTGTCCGGGATGCAGTTCGAAGCAGAGATCGACGCCGGCGCGGTCGGCTTCGTCCAGCAGCGGGCGCCAGCGCGCGGCGAGTTCATCGAACGCGCGGGCGACAAGGCCCTCGGGATGCGGCGGAAAGGGATAGAAAAAAGGCCACGCGAAACCGCCGGAAAACGTCACCACGCGCCGCGCGCCCAGCGCCGCCGCCATCGAGATCGCCCGCCTCAGGTCGAGTTCCGCCTGTTGGCATCGCGCCTGCGGATTGCCGCGCACCGCCGGCGACGCGAATGCGTCCATGACATCGTCGTAGGCGGGATGCACAGCCAGTAGCTGGCCGGCGCGCTGCGCCGCCACCTCGCTGATCGCGAGCCCGGTCGCTGCAAGGATTCTTTCGATCACGACGATGGCGTCGCGTTCGGAGAGCTCGCCGGTGTCGGTCAAACGCGGGTCGGACACCGGGATCTGGAGCGCCTTGAAGCCGAGTTCGGCGGCCCATCGTGCGATGCCGTCGAGCGTATCAAACGGAGGCTTCGGGCCGATGAACTGATTGATGAACAGTCCCGGCCCCTGAATGGTTTTTGGCATGGACAAGCTCAAACGATCTTCCGCGCCCGGAAATCCGCAATCGCCTTGTCGTCGTAGCCGTAAGCCTTCAGCACCTCCTCGGTGTGCTCACCCTTCTCGGGAGTCGGCGCCACGATATGGCTCGGCGTGCGCGTCAGCTTGACCGGCTGATTGACGACCTCGATGTTGCCAAGGCTGCCATGCTCGACCTTCGCGGCCATGCCGAGATGCTGGACCTGCGGATCGGCAAAGACCTGGTCCATGCGGTTGATCGGGCCGCAGGGGACACCGGCTTTATTCATCTTTGCGATCAGATCGGCGCTGGTCTGCGTCCTGGTCACGTCGGAAATGATCTGATTGATGGCGATGCGGTTCTTGGAGCGGGAAGCATCGTCGGCGAAACGGGGATCGTCGAGCAGTTGCGTCAACCCGAGCGTCTCGCAAAACCGCTTGAAGATATGCTTGCCAGCGGCGGCAATATTGATGTGGCCGTCGCTGGTCGGGAATACGCCGGTCGGAATGCTGGTCGGATGGTCGTTGCCGGCCTGGCCCGGGACATCCTTGGCGATCAGCCAACGCGCGGCCTGGAAATCCAGCAGCGAGATCTGCGCGCCGAGCAGCGAGGATTGCACCCACTGACCCTCGCCGGAAACCTCGCGTTCGAGCAAGGCGACCAGAATTCCCATCGCGCAAAAGATGCCGGCGCCGAGATCGGCCACGGGGATTCCGACCCGCACCGGACCCTGGCCCGGCAGGCCCGTGATCGACATCAGCCCGCCCATTCCTTGCGCGATCTGGTCGAACCCCGGGCGCTCGCGATAGGGTCCATCCTCGCCGAAGCCGGAAATGGAGCCATAGACGATGCGTTTGTTGATGGCGCGAAGCGTCTCGTAATCGACCCCGAGCCGGAATTTCACGTCGGGCCGGTAGTTCTCGATCACGACATCGGCGGTCTCGACCATCCGCTTGAAGATGGCGACGCCCTCGGCCTCCTTCAGATTGAGGGTGATGCTTCGCTTGTTGCGATGCAGGTTCTGGAAATCGGGTCCGTGCCGCGGCCCGCCCATGTCGCTCTCGTCGAGGCCCTTGGGCAGTTCGATCTTGATGACGTCGGCGCCCCAATCGGCGAGCTGGCGTGCCGCGGTCGGCCCCGCGCGCACCCGTGTGAGATCGAGTACCTTGAAACGGGCGAGCGCCTTCGAGGCCGGGGTGAAAGACATGCGGGTTGCTCCAGCTTGTTTATTCAGGAGTTAGCGAGCGTCAGGCGATCAGCGCCATCTGCCGCGGTTCAAATTCCAGCCAGGCGTTGGCGCCGATCGGAAAATCGTCCATGGGCGAGGTCGTTACCCGAAGCGTCGAGTTGCCTTCGCGCGGCCTGACCACGTAGTCCCAGTGCTCGCCGAGAAACGCCCGCTCCAATACCACGACGCCGACCGGGTTGCACCCCTCGCGGGCCGCGGACGGGCTGTCGGAAAGCCGCATGCTGTGTGGCCGCACCGAAAACACCGCCTTTCCACCCGGCGGCACATCTCGCTCGAAGGCGGCGCGCGGCAGCGCAAAGCCGTCGAACGAGATCGCCTGTCCGTCGCTCGCGCCCTCGATGAAATTGGTGCGGCCGATGAAGCCTGCGACAAAGCGGGTCTTCGGCGCGTTGTAGAGCGCGCGGGGTTGGTCGACCTGCTCGATGCGGCCATGGTTCATCACGGCGATACGGTCAGAGGTCACCATCGCCTCAGCCTGGTCGTGCGTGACGTAAACGGTGGTGACGTGAAATTCGTCGTGCAGGCGGCGAATCTCGAAACGCATTTCCTCGCGCAAGGTCGCATCGAGGTTGGACAGCGGCTCGTCGAGCAGCAGCACCGAGGGCCGGATCACGATCGCGCGCGCCAGCGCCACCCGCTGCTGCTGGCCGCCGCTGAGTTCGGCGGGGTAACGGTCGGCGAGATGGTTCATGTGAACCACCTCCAGCATCTCACCGACCCGGCGCTTGACCTCGGCGGTCGTGATCTTGCGCAGCTCCAGTCCGAAGGCGACGTTCTGCTCCACCGTCATGTTCGGCCAGATCGCGTAGCTCTGGAAGATCATCGACATCTGGCGTCGGTCCGGCGGCAACGAGCCAGCCGGCGACGATAGAATTTTATCGTCCATCTCGATGGTGCCCTGGGTCGGATCGACGAAGCCCGCGATCATCCGCAAGGTCGTGGTCTTGCCGCAGCCGGAGGGTCCGAGCAGCGAGACGAATTCTCCGGATTGCAGTTCTAGGTCGATGCCGTCGACCGCGAGGAAATCGCCGAAACGCTTGCTGACGCCACTTAACCTGAGCCTGCTCAACTATTCCTCCGCAGCATGAAGTCGCGCCCGATGATTTTCGATCCGATGGCGGCGATCGCCACCGTGGCCACCAGCAGGATGACGCCGAGCGCCGACAGCACCTCGAAATTGCCTTCTTCCGACAGGTCGAACAGCATTACCGAGATCACCCTCGTATTCGGTCCGACCAGGAAGATCGCGGAAGAAAGTTCGCGTGTCGCCGGGATGAAGACCAGGATCCAGGCGCCGGCAAGGCTTTTCTTCAAAAGCGGGATCAGCACCTTTCGAATGGCCAGCAGTCGGCTGCCGCCGAGAATCCGCACCGCCTCTTCCATCTCCGGGTTGATGCTGCGTAAACCCGCCGCGCTCGATGTGTAGGCGATGGGCAGCAAGCGGGTGGTGAAACCCAGGATCAGGATGGTCGCGGTGCCGTAAAGCGCCAGCGGCGGCGAGGCGTAAGCGGCATAGAAGCCGATCGCCAGCACGATGCCCGGCACCACGAAGGGGGCCATGCAGAGAAAGGCCAGCACATTGCCGAAGGGCACCAGTCTTCGGTTGACCACATATGCAATGGCTAGCGTCAGGCTGATCGCGGCGAAAGCGGTGACGGCAGAATAAGCGAAAGTGTTGAAGATGGTCTGCTTGGCCTGGGTTTGCTCCACCAGCAGATAATAGAAATTGTGCAAGGTCAGATTGTCGAGGCTGAAGCCACGGCCCCAGGCCTTGGCGAAGGCAGCCTGAATCAGCACCAGCATCGGCAGGAAAACCGAAAGCGCGCAGACCAGAAGCGCATAGCCGAGCATGACAAAGCGCCATGGCCCGAGCGCAATCATCCGCCGCTCGCCGCCCTTGCCGGTGACGGAGGTATAGCCCCGGCGGCCCAATATCCGGCGCTGCACCCAGAACATCAGCACGGTAATGGCGAGCAGCGGCATCGCGTAGGCGGCGGCCTCCTCGACGCGCACGGGATATTCGAAAAATTGCCAGAGCTGCGTCGACACCACGTTGAAGCGGGCAGGCAGTGCGATCAGCGCCGGCGCGCCGAACAACGCAATGGCTTCGAGGAAGCTGATGATGACGCCGCCGATGATCGCCGGCATCACCAGCGGCAAGGTAATGCGCAGTGTGGTGCGAAGCGTGCGGGCGCCGAGGATGTTTGCCGCGTCCTCCATTTCGGACGATACCAGGTCGAGCGCCGAACTCGTGAATACGAACGTGTAGGGAAACGACGTCACGGCGATCACCAGGATCAGGCCGGTCATCGAATAGATGTTGAAGATGCCGTGGCTTGCGCCGGTCAGCGCCATCCAGACCTTGTTGAGCCAGCCGGAATTGGGGCCCGCCAGCAGGATCCAGCCGATGGCGCCGAGATAGGGCGGGGTCACGAAGGCGGCAAACACCATCAACCGGACGAAAGCCTTGCCCGGCATGTCGGTGCGGGAAATCGCCCAGGCGATCGGCACGCCGAAGCAGGTGGCGAGCAGCGCGACACCGACGCCAAGTTCCAGCGAATTGGCTAACGCCTGCAGATGCCTGATATTGCCATAGGCGGAGCGGTAATTGGCAAGCGTAAAACTTCCGGTGTCCGCCTCCTGCAGGCTGGAAATGATCAGGCGCAAAATCGGATTCAGGATCAGGAAGGCGAGCACGGCGATCAGCGCCAGCCACAACAGCATGCTGGCATCGAGACGCCGCAGTCTGGAACCGAGCCCGGAAAACTGGACGGTGCGGAGGTCGAGAGAATCGTCAGTCACGTCTTTTATCCTGCCGTGACTATACACCAAACGTTTCGCGCCACTGCTTGATGACTTCCGGCACGCCCTTGGTGATTTCGGCGACCGTCGGCCGGATGATCTTCAGATCCTTGGCCGATACGCCGCCCTCGACGGCGCCTACTTCGGGCCGGATCGATTCATTGTAGTGTTCCACCCAGATCCGGGAGGCGACCTCGCTCATCAGGAATTCCATGTACAGGCGCGCGGCGTTGGGATGTTTGCTGGCCTTCATGATGCTGGACGGCGCGATAATCAGCACGCTGCCGTCGGTCGGATAGACCATGGCCAGCGGGTTGCCCTTCTTCAGGCTGTCGAGCAGCGTGCCAACCGGCCCGGAGCCCGCGATCGCGCTCTCGCCCGCGTTCAGCATCGTGACGGTGTCGTTGATCGAGCGGCCGACCCGCGGATTGTTCTTCGCCAGCTTTTCGAAGAAGTCCCAGCCATATTGGTTGCGCAACGTCAGCGCCCAGGTGCCGACATAGCCGCTGAAACCGGGGTGACCAAGCGCGATGTTGTCCTTCCATTTGGGATCGAGCAGGTCGGTCCAGTTTTTCGGGGCATCGGCCGGCTTCACCTTGGCGGTGTTGTATCCGATACCGATCAACCCTGCGGAAGTGACGAAATAGGTGCTGTCGGGGTCGTAGCCCTTGTAGATGTCGAGCACCTTGCTCGAGTTTTCCGGAATGTATTTTTCTAAGGCGCCCTTGGCTTTCAATTCGACGGAGTGACCGAGGTCAGTCGAGCTGAAGACGTCGCATTGGACGGCGCTGGCCTTGAGTTCTTGCGTGATGCGTTGGTAGGCAACCTGGGCGGTGGTCCGAAGCACATTGACCTTGATGCCGGGATAGATAGCTTCGAAGCTGCGGCCGAGCGCCTGGGCGGTGATATCGTCGGAATGAGCGGTGTACCAGGTCAGCTCACCACCTTCTTTCTTGGCGGCCTCGTAGAGTTCCCTCTCGTGCGGCGTCATCGCCGCAGCTTGCGCCCAAGCTTCTCGACCCGAGCGGAGCGCGACAAGCGCCGAACCACCGAAGATGAAATTGCGCCTGTGAATGGGGAACATCGTCGCTTCCTCACCGGTATTTCGTTTCTTGTTCAGGCGATTATGCTGACATTTCGGGCGCGCTTCAATTCATTCCGCCGGCGGGGGCTTCACACTTTGGAAGGACTTGGCGTTGCGGTGCACCACCAACAAACTGATCCGACCAGTCCGATGGGCCGGGCGTGCAGCCGAGGATGCGCTGCTTGCGGGCGCTTTTCGGATAACACAACGGGAAAGCGAGTTTGGAGTGATCGCGTCCCTCATGACCAATCCGGCCGGCTCAGCCGTTGCCAACGACGCCGGGCCGATCAGGCAGATCGTACAGGGAGAGGCTGCCAGAAAAGACGATGTTCTGGTCCTCCGCAGAGCCATCAAGATGGTTGCCTTGCAGGGCGGTTCCGACTAAAAGCCCTTGTTCCAATGGAAAGATCAGGCGATGGCCCACAACTTTGCGATCAATGATGATGTCCATCACCAGCTGCAGGGGCCGCAGGGCCGCGCGGTGGTCAAACAGCGCAGTGTTTATACCATCGTGACATGCCTGCCGATTGAGGCAGACGGACGTCCGCGCTACCGCATCAAGAGCAAGACCGAGAATGTCGAGCGCGTGGTGACCGAGGAACAGATCAGCCGCCTGGATTGATGCGGTCGTGGTCGTTTTCTGACGTTTTGGCCATCTCGGCCGGATTTGCTTGCTATTCCCCGGGCGATGGCGTAAACGCCTGACATTCGAATAATCGATTTGCTTGTTGATCGCGCCGAACCGGCTCTACTCCCCAAGACATCGCTGAAATCGGATCAAGTTCGCGCGAAGGTTCGTGCGGGCATCGCGCACGTTTGCGCATCTTGGAGAAACTAGAATGGCTACCGGAACAGTTAAGTGGTTCAACGCAACCAAGGGCTTCGGCTTCATCCAGCCCGATGATGGCGGCAACGACGTGTTCGTGCATATCAGCGCCGTCGAGCGTGCCGGCATGGGCTCGCTCAATGAAGGCCAGAAGCTTTCATTCGAATCGAAGCTCGACAGCATGCGCGGCAAGACCAGCGCGGAAAACCTTCGCGCCGTCTGAAGCCAGCCGATCAAGGGATTTCCGCGGATGTACCGGGATCTCTGAAATCGGTCGCGTCTTTTGACATGACATGACATCAAGGCCCGCCGGCCCAGCCGGCGGGCCTTTTTGTCTGTGACGAGCAATTGCCGAGCCCGCCGCCGGCTTTTGAGCTAGAAGATCGCCCGTCCGAACAGCA
>Ga0302320_10008285_pt1 | contig 22670 bp, 21 predicted proteins | sample Bog_T0_3_FD_202130 | JGI IMG/M metagenome (GOLD analysis project Ga0302320, IMG submission 202130) | Peat permafrost microbial communities from Stordalen Mire near Abisko, Sweden - Bog_T0_3 | ecosystem: Environmental > Terrestrial > Soil > Wetlands > Peat | place: Sweden: Abisko, Stordalen Mire... | reverse complement strand
TGGTGACCGAAACCGGCGGGGTCAAGACGATCCATTTCAAGCCGCCGGTCGTGGTGCGCGATTTTGCCACCGTGCTCGGCCTGCGGCCCTTCCAGCTGATCTCCGAGCTCATGCAGATGGGCATTTTTGCCTCCATCACCCAGTCCCTCGACGAGACCGTGGCCGGCAAGGTGGCCGAAAAACACGGCTTTGTGCTCGAAGTGAAGCACCGTGGCACCCCCGCGATCCAGGCCCAGCAGGCGCAGAAGGACCGGGAGAAGAAGAAGCCGGCGGAGGATGAGGCGGCCAATCTGGTCCCGCGGCCGCCGGTCGTCTGCATTCTCGGCCACGTCGACCACGGCAAGACCTCCCTGCTCGACGCGATCCGCAAGGCGCATGTGGCCGACGGGGAGGCCGGCGGCATCACCCAGCACATCGGCGCCTACCAGATCGAGACCAACGGGCGCAAGATCACCTTCCTGGACACTCCCGGCCACGCCGCCTTCACCAAGATGCGGGCCCGCGGCGCGCAGGTGACGGACATCGCGGTCCTGGTGGTCGCGGCCGACGACGGCTTCATGCCCCAGACCGACGAGGCGCTGCAGCACGCGCAGGCCGCCAAGGTCGCCCTGATCGTGGCCGTCAACAAGATGGACGTGAAGGGAGCCAACCTCGACCAGGTGAAGAACCAGATGCAGCAGCGCAACATCGCGCCGGAGGATTGGGGCGGGGAGACGATTCTGGTCCCGGTTTCGGCGCTCAAGGGGACGGGCATCCCCGAGCTGCTGGAGATGATCCTCCTGCAGGCGGACGTGCTCGAGCTCAAGGCCAACCCGAAGGCGGCGGCGGCCGGCGTGGTCATCGAGTCGCAGGTCGACGTCGGGCGCGGGCCCGTCGCCACGGTGATCGTGCAGCGCGGCACCCTGAAGGTCGGCGACGCGCTGGTCAGCGGGCCGTACTGGGCGAAGGTGCGCGCCATGTTCGACGACGAGGGCCGGCCCCTGAAGGAGGCGCCCCCCTCGACGCCGGTGCGGATCGTCGGCTGGTCGGGCACGCCCGAAAGCGGCGCGACGGTCACGGCGGTCAAGAACGCCCGCGAGGCCGAGCAGCTCGCCGAGGAGGACCGCCAGCGGGTCCGCCAGGAGACGAGCGCGCCGGCCCCGAAGGAAGTTTCGGTCGAGCAGCTCTTCGCCAACATCGCGGCCACGCAGCAGCGCACGCTCCAGGTCATCATCAAGACCGACGTGTACGGCTCGGCCGAGGCCGTCCGCAACATCCTCGAGGGCATCAAGACCACCAAGGTGCGCCTGGAGATCGTGTCGGCCGAGGTCGGCCTGATCACGAAGAACGACGTCCTGATGGCGGGGGCCGCCGGGGCGACCATCATCGGCTTCAACACCAAGCTGGAGAACGGCGTCACGCCCCTGGCCAAGCATCACAGCGTGCGGATCGAGACCTTCACCATCATTTACGAGCTCGGCGACCGGGTGCGCGAGATGATGGCCGACCTGCTGGAGCCCGACCTCAAGGAGACCAAGCTCGGCGCCGCCGAGGTGCGCGCGACTTTCCCGCTCGCCAAGGGCTTCGTGGCGGGCTGCCTCGTCACCGAGGGCAAGATCAACCGCAACGCCGCCGCCCGCCTGCGCCGCGGCCGCGAGACGATCCACGAGGGCAAGGTCGCAACGCTCAAGCGCTTCAAGGACGACGCCAACGAGGTGCGGGCCGGCCTGGAGTGCGGCATCAAGCTCGACGACTTCAACGGCTACCAGGTGGGCGATGTGATCGAGTGTTTCGAAACCCAGAAGGTCCGGGCCTCGCTCTGACGCGGCGCCCCGCGGCCGCCGGCGCCCGGGCCTCCCGCCATGTCCAATCGCACGATCCGCATCAACGAGCTGCTCCAGCGGGAGATCAGCGAGATCCTGCGCCGCCGCTACCAGAGCGAGGCGGTGGCGATGACGATCACGGAGGTGCGGGTTGCGCCCGACCTGCGGGACGCCCGCGTGTTCGTCTCGATCGTGGGGAGCGAGGAGGTGGTCGAGGAGCGCCTGCGCTGGATCCGGCGCCACGCCGCGGCGATCCGCGAGGAGGTGGGCCGGCACGTGGTGCTGAAGTTTTTGCCCAAGTTCGACTATATCCTCGATCGGTCCACCGCGCGCAGCACGCGGGTCCTGGAGATCCTGGACGGCCTGGGGCCCCTGCCCGCGGCCGCTCCGGAAACACCGGCGGCGGAGGACTGAACCGGCCGTGGAACTCTATTATCCGCAGATGGCCGCCGGCTTCGCCCGGCTCTGGGACGCCCTCGAAGGGCGCCGGATCGCCGTGGTCGGCCACGCCCGGCCCGACGGCGACTGCATCGGAGCGCAGGCGGCGCTGGCCCGGGTGCTGGTCGCCGCCGGCCGCGAGGCGATCTGCGTGAACGCCGACGCCGTGCCCCGCCGCCTCCAGTTCCTCGTGCCGGACGTGGAATTCCGGCGCACCGACGAACTGCTGGCCGATGCGCGGGACTATGCCGCAGTCTTCGTCGACTGCGCCGACCACGCGCGGGCGGGCAAGCGCCTGCAGGCGCGCTTCGCCGGCCCCACCGGCAACATCGACCACCACCTGTCCAACGTCGGGTACGCGGAGGTGAACCTGGTCGACAGCGCCTCGGCCGCCACCTGCGAGATCCTGGCCGGCCTCCTGCTGGACCGCGGGCTGCCGCTCGACGCGCGCGCCGCCCAGGACCTGTACGCGGGGATCCTCACCGACACGGGCCAGTTCCGGTTCAACTCCACCTCCCGGCGCTGCTTCGTGCTCGCGGGCGAACTGGTCGCCCGCGGGGCCGATCCGGCCCAGGCCGGCTTCGAGTTGTACGAGCGCGAGACCCCGGGCAAGCTGCAGCTGCTGCAGCGCTTCCTCGCCTCGCTGCGCCTGCACTGCGGGGGGCGGGTCTGCGTGGGCACCCTGGCCGAGGGCATTTTCGAGGCGACCGGCAGCAGCCCCGAGGACACCGAGGGGCTGGTCGACTACGCCCGGAGCATCGAGGGGGTCGACATCGGCATTTTGATCGAGGAGCGCGCCGGCGGCGCGGTCAAGGCGAGCCTGCGGGCGAAGGAGCCCTCCCTGCGCGTCGACCAGATCGCCGCCCAGTTCGGCGGCGGCGGCCACGCCTGCGCGGCCGGGCTCAACGTGGCGAAGCCGCCGGCCGATTTCGCGGCGGAATTGGTGGCGGCGGTGGCGCGGCGCCTGGCCGAAGTCGACGCCGCGGCGTCCCGGACCTGACCGGCATGCTCGGTCCGGCCAAAGAACTCGAGGGGGTCCTGCTCGTCGACAAGCCGACGGACCACACCTCGCACGACGTGGTGGCGCGCCTGCGCGGAAAACTGCGGGTGAAGCGGGTCGGCCACGCCGGCACGCTCGATCCGATGGCCACCGGCCTGCTCGTGATCCTGGTCGGCAAGGCGACGCGGCTCTCCCAGTACCTGATGAGCGTCGACAAGGAGTACGAGGGCACGGCCGAACTGGGCAAGGTGACCGACTCCCAGGATGCGGAGGGCGAGGTGATGGAGACCCGCCCGGTGCCGCCGCTCACCCGGGAGGACATCGCCGGAGCCGTCGCCGGCTTCCTGGGCGACCAGTACCAGCTGCCGCCGATGTATTCGGCGATCAAGATCGGCGGGGTGCCGCTGTACAAGAAGGCCCGCCAGGGCGAGGAGGTGGCGCGCGAGCCGCGCTTCATCCGGGTCATGAGCTGGGAGGTGACCGGCTTCGCCCTGCCGCGCTTCGACTTCCGGCTCCGCTGCACCAAGGGCACCTATGTGCGCACGCTGGTGCACGACCTCGGCCAGAAGCTCGGCTGCGGCGCCCATCTGGCGGGCCTGCGGCGCACGGCCTCCGGCGCGCTGCGCGTCGAGCAGGCGCTCACCTTGGACCAGATCGAGGCCCTGTCGCTCCCGCAGATCGAGCAGCGGCTGATCCCGGCGCACGCGGCCGCGCCGGCGCAGTTCCTCTAGCCGCCGCCGGGCCGCCGATGTCCCCTCCGCTCCAGTTCGCCTCGGTCGAGCTCGCCGCGCTCCCGGACCGCCCGCTGCACCTGGCGATCGGCATGTTCGACGGGCTGCATCTGGGCCACCGCGCGGTCATCGAGGCGGCCGTCCAGTCCGCGCAGGCCGGCGGCGGCCTGGCGGCGGTGCTCACGTTCCGGCCGCATCCGAGCGCCTTGTTCCGGCCGGACCACCCGACCCGGCTGATCCTGGCCCTGCCGACGCAGGTCCGGTTCCTAGGGGGCCTGGGCGTGGCCGCGGTGATCGCGCAGCCCTTCACCCCGCAGTTCGCCGCGATCGCGGCCGAGGATTTCCTGCCCTGGATCCAGCGGCGGCTGCCGCGCCTCTCCGCCGTCTACGTGGGCCAGAACTGGCGATTCGGCGCCGGCCGCCGGGGGGACGTCGACCTGCTCGTCGAGTGCGGCGGGCGGGCCGGAGTCTCGGTGTTCAGCGCGCCGCGCGTCAACTTGAACGGCCAGCCCGTCAGCAGCACCCGGATCCGGGAATACCTGGAGGCTGGCGAGGTGGCGGCGGCGAACGCCCTGCTGGGCTACGCCTATTTCGCGCACGGGCCGGTGCAGCCGGGCAAGCAGCTGGGCCGGACCCTGGGCTTTCCGACGCTCAATGTGGCCTGGGCGCCGGACCTGCGGCCGCGCTACGGGGTGTACGCCGTGTCGGTGACCGGCGAACGGGCGCCGGGCGTCTTCCCCGGCGTCGCCAACTACGGGCTGCGGCCGACCGTGGAGGCCGCCACGGCCCCGCTGCTCGAGGTGCATCTGCTCGGGCCCTGTCCATTCGATGCCGGGGACCATCTCAAGGTTCGTTGGCGGCACTTCCTGCGCCCGGAGCGAAAATTCGCCTCGCGGGACGAACTGCGCGCCCAGGTGGCCCTCGATGTGGAAGCGGCGCGGCGGCTCGACCTCGGCCCGCCGCCGGCTTGAGGCCCGCCGGGGGCGCTCAGACCGGCCCGGGCGCTCGGCCCGCGGCCGCCGGCAGCTGGCTCAGGAACGCGTCCACGACCTCCGGATCGAACTTGATGCCCCGCTGGCGGCGCATCTCGTCCTCGACCGCCTGCTCGTCCCAGGCCGGCTTGTACGCGCGCTGCGAGAGCAGCGCGTCGTACACGTCGGCCACGGCCACGATGCGGGCCAAAAGGGGGATCTGCGCGCCGGCCAGGCCCTGGGGATGCCCGGAGCCATTCCAGCATTCGTGATGCGAGAGGGCGACCTGGGCGGCGGCCTGCAGGGCCGGCCAGGCGCTGCCCGCCAGGATCCGGTGGCCGATGCGGGTATGCGACTTCACCAGCTCGATCTCCTCGGCGGTGAGCCGGCCGGGCTTGTTGAGGAGCTCGATCGGCAGGGCGATCTTCCCCAGATCGTGCAGCGGGGCGGCCAGGCGCAACGCCGCGAGCTGGGCGGCGTCCAGGCCGAGCCGCTGGCCCAGTTCGCAGGCCAGCGCGGTCACCCGGTCCAGGTGCGGGCCGATCGCCGGGTCATGCGCCTCGCACGCCAGGCGCAGGCGCTGCGCGAGCTCCGTGCCGGGGTCCGCTGGGGCGGGCGCCGTCACGGCCGCCCTTCCGCGACCGCCAGGCCGGCCGAGGCGCGTCCCGCGCGCCGGCTTTCCTTGTGCCGATAGAGTTCGGCGTCGGCCATCGCCGCCAGGTCGTCGATCGTCTGCTCGCTGCTTTGGTCGAAATAGGCGGTGCCGTGGCTGCAGTCGAGCTGGTACTCGGCCCGGTCCGAGCGGTTGCGGACCGACAGCACGATGTGCAGGGCCTGGAGGGCCTGCTCCACCTGGCCGGGCTCGTGCTCGATCCCCATCGCGGCAAACTCGTCGCCGCCCAGCCGGACCAGGAGCGTGTCCTTGCGGAAGATGCTGCGCAGGTTGCCCGCGAATTCCACCAGGGCCTCGTCGCCCTTCTGGTGGCCGCAGTCGTCATTGATCTGCTTGAAGCGGTCGAGGTCGAAGTAGCAGATGAAGCCCCGCCGGTCGGACTGCTTCACCTGCTCGCGCAAGTCGGGCTGGAGGGTGTTGAAGCCGCGGCGATTGTAGAGGCCGGTGAGCTCGTCCAGGACGGCGAGCTGCCGGAGGGTGCGCTGCAGGCGGTGGCGCTCGATGCTGTAGATGATCGCCCGGTCGAGGCTGAGGAAATTGAAGTCGCCCTTGAGGAGGAAGTCCTGCGCCCCCAGCTTGACGGCGCGCAGGCCGATCTCGTGGCTGTGATTGGCGGTGAGCACGATCACCGGCAAGTCCGGCACCTGCGCCAGGAAGGTGGTGAGGGTGTCGAGTTCGGCGCTGTCCGGCAGGTTCAGGTCCAGGAGCACCACATCGAACGAGTCGATACTCGCGGCCGCCAGGGCGTCCTTGAGCGTCGTCGTGTGCTCGGCCGAGTAGTGGTTGACCGGCGCCTTGCGCAACATCTGGACGGTCACCTTCGCGAGCAAGGGCACATCCTCGACGACGAGAACCTTGTAGGCGGGCTGCATGGCGGCGAAACGGCGCTAGTCGGTGACCTTGCCGGGCCGGGCCACCGACTTTTCCCCGGCCAGGTCCGGGACGATGTGCGGGGTGAGGAAGAAGACCAGCTCCGTGCGCTCGGAATTGTCATAGCTGCCGGTGAACGCCTTGCCGATCAGCGGCAGGTCGCCGAGCACCGGCACCTTGCGCTTGGTGTTGGAGACCGTGTCCTGGACCAGGCCGCCCATGATCACGGTGGCGCCGTCGCGCAAACGGATGAGGGAGGAGGCCTGCCGGATGTCGATCACCGGCGCGCTGGTCTGGCCGCTCGCCGAGCTCTGGATGCTGACCAAACGGCTGACCGCCGGGGTGACATCGAGGGTGATCAGGCCGTCGCCGGAAATCTGGGGCGTGATCGAGAGCACCGTGCCCACGGTGACCGTCTGGATCGTCTCGGTGGTCGTGATGACGGGCGGGGTCCCGGGAGACTGCGTCACCTGGTCGGTGAATACCGGCAGGTCCTGGCCGACCCGGACGACCGCCGGCTGGTTGTTGAGCGTGCGCAGCCGCGGGCGGGAGACGACCTTCAGGTCGCCCTGCTGCTCGAGCGCATCGAGCACCGCCTGCACATTGTTGCCGGCATATTGGACCGCGACGGCCGCGGGCCCGGGGGCCGCGCCGTAGACGGGAGTCTGGACGATGAGGCCGCCGGCGCTGGCCAGCCCCAGCTGCGAGGGGATGGTCCCCGCGCTCAGCCGGTTGGAGACCGCCTGCCAGTTGATGCCGAGCTGGTTGGACTTGTTGAGGTCCACCTCGTAGATGTCGACCTCCAGGTCGACCTGGCGGACGATGTTGGCGGAGACCAGCTGGATGAACTGGGCGATCGTCTCGATGTTGCGGTGGTTGTCCCGCACCAGCACGGTGCCCGAGAGGCTGTTGATCGTGAAGCTGCCGGAGCTCGAGACCATCGACTTGAGCTGCTCGGCGAGGTCCGCCCAGAAGTTGATCGTGGTCGAATTGGCGACCGTCGAGGTCGAGCCCTCGTTGCCCGAGCTGGCGCCGCCGCCACTGGGCGCGGCGCCGCCCGCGGTCGAGCCGCCGGTGCCGCCGCCGCCGCTGGAGCTGATCTGGACATCGTTCGAGCCCTGGCCGGTGCGGGTCGAACGGATGTAATCGATCTGGAACATCCGGCTCTCGCGGTTGCGCACCCGCAGCAGCCGGCCCTCCGGCTGGCAGTAGTAGCCGTTGGCGTCGAGCAGCGCGGCCATCGCCAGGTCGAGCGGCAGGCCGTCGAATTCGACCGTGACGGCCCCCTCGACGTCGAGATCCGGCACGATCGTCAGGTGGTTGGCGCGCGCGAACAGCGCGAGCGCCTGCTTGATCGGCACGTTTTCGGCCCGAAAGCTGAACAGGGTGGGCGGCAGGTCGGCCCCGGCGGTCGGCGCCGGCTGGCCGCGGGCGCCGGGGGCCCAGGCGAGCGCCAGGGCGGCGAGACCCACGAGAGATTGGCGGAGGAAGGTGTTCAATTCAGGGAGAGGGGTTGGGGCGGCGGCGCGGCCGGGGTTCGCAGCGTGAAATCGCCGCCGAGCGGGATGAAGTCGCGCGCGGCGCCGTGGGTCACCCAGACCCCGTCCTGGCTCACGCTGGCGATCCGCAGGTGCCCGACGGTCTCGCCGGGTCCGCGGATCTGGTCGTTGATCAGGGCGAGCGAGGCCTCGTGCTCGGTCCACAGCGCGGAGACGTGGATCGATTCCACCGTCTCAGGTCCGCGGGCGATCGGGGCCGTCCGGCGGGCGCCGGGGCGCGGGGCGAAGGGATCGCGGGTGAGAGCGGGTGCCGGCAGGTCCCGCAGGAGCGCCTCGGCCGACCACGCGGTCGGGCCCGGGTCGGCGGGGGCCGGGTCCGACGGCTGGGCTCCGGAAGGGCCGGCCGGACTGGACCCAGCCGCAAAACGCCCGATATCCGGCCATAACCTCCAAGCCACCAGGCAGATGGCGCAGACGGCGAGGCTGGCTGAAAACCAGGGGTTGTTCAGGAGGCGTTTCATGGAGCTAGGCGGTAAGCCAGGCGAAGATTGGCCTCGACTGAGTACCGTCCGTCCTCATCGGCACAGATAGCGAGGCGGGTAAGGTCTATTCCTTTCTCGTTGGCTTCAAACGCCTCTAGAAAAGCGAGCAGAGTGGGGAAGGGCCGGGCGTTTTCGGAGTCCGGCTCAAGCTTTCCCCGCGCCAGCAGGTAGGCGACCGGGGAACCGGGCTGGGCATCGGTGCTCTCGGTGGCGGCCGGTCGGAAGCTGGCCTGCCAGTGCTGGGCGGCGGCGGCGGCGGCCAGGGCGGCGAGCGTCGCCGGGGCGGCCTCCGGCCGGGGCAGCAGGACGCGTTCGGCCCGCTCGGCCCGGGCGGTCAGCGCGGCGGCGGCGGCGTCGGACCATCTCATGCGCAGGGTCGTGACCTCGGCCTCCGCGGTGAGCAGCGGAGCGCGGACCGCTTGCTCCGCATGGGTGCGGGGCCGCTCGATCGCCAACTCCCAGACGGCCAGGAGGAGCAAGCCGAGGCAGGGCAGCGCGATGGGCAGCGCGCGCCGCAGGCGGAGAGGATAGGGGGCGTCGGGCCAGCCGGGAACGGCCGTCAGAAGCTGCCAGGTGCGGCGGAGAGTCTTGCGCAGGTCAATTTTCAAGGAGCACTCCTTCCAGGATGAAACGCTGGGCCGGCCCGGAGCCCGGGGTGCCGGTCGGCGGCAGGGGCGCCAGCGAGCGGGCCCCATTGTTCAGGCGCACCCGCAGCGGACTGCGGGCCAGGCGCTGTTCCAAGGCGCCCACCAGGTCGCCGCCCGCCTCCTCGTCGCCATCGGCGGTGCCTTCCAGGTGAAACGACCATCCGGCCTGGGGGCCGTCGAACTTCACCGTGTAGACCGACAGGCGCACTTCCGGCGGCAGCTGCGCGGTCAGGAAACGCAGGAAGCTGCTGGGCACCGGTGGCAGCCGGCCCGCGGCCAGGGCCTGGACGAGGGCCTGGCTGCGGTCGAGTTCGGCGCTGCGCGCCGCCAGGCGCGCGTGCTCGGCGAGGAGCGCCGGCGCCCGGGCGCTCAGGGTGGCGAAGCGGGCGCGCTCGGCCCGCTCGGACTCGCGCCGGGTGTAGGCGTCGAGCGCGGCGACCACCAGGGCGAGCCAGCAGGCCGCCATCAGGACGCGGCGGATGAACTCCTGGCGCCGGTGGCGCCGGAGGTATCCAGCGACCAGATTCACGGGGTGCTTGGCCGGCAGCCGGAAGATCGCCTGCAGCCAGTCGGCGGGCGTCAGCTCGCGGCAGGCGAGCTCCTGCAGGCCCCGGCACCGGGCCCGGGTTTCGGCGGCGACCGCGTCGCCGCTGAGGAGCCAGACGTGCTCGACGGCGATGCCGAACTGCTGCTTGGCGTAAAGGAGCGAGCGGTTGATCTCCGCGCCGACGCGGGCGGGCTCGGCCGGCCCGCTCGCGCGGATGAGCCGGGAGAAGACCGACTCGCCGGCCGGCCGGGCGACGAGGATCATCGTGCCGCTGCCGGCCGCGGCCGCCAGCAGCACGGGCCGGTCCGGGGGCACCGGCAGGGTCCCGAGGACGGCCTGGAGCGGCACGGCGAGCGGCAGCAGGCGGGTGAGGTCCAGGTGGCGGTCCAGGAGGAGATGGTTGAGCCGGTCGTAAAACGAGTACGGCAGCAGGTGCAGGACGTAGGAAGAATCCTGGCGGCCGGTGTGCATCCGCTCGCCCAGCCAGACCACCCGCTCGTGTTCGCGCTCGTAGCGCTGGATCCAGCCCTTCAGGTAGGCCTGGGCGGCCTCCTCGGAGAAGGCCGGCGCGACTTCGGACTGGTGGACGAATTCGTCGTGCTCGAGGACGAGGAAGGTTTCGGAGCCGGCGAAGGCCAGCGCGTCGAGGGCGGCGCTGAGGGCGCGCGCAAACTGATCGAGCGTGAGGACGGGCTCCGGGCTCGCCCAGCGGCCGCCCGGCTGCTGGCGGTGGAAGACCGCGGCATCGAACGCGCCGCCGATCCAGGCCAGCCCGAGCGTGTCGCCGCTGCGGCGCCGCGGCCGGCGCCGGAGGGAGGCCGGCACGGCCGCGGCCGGCGGGAGCGGGGCCGGCGCCGGAGCGGGCTGGAGGAGGCTCGGGGCGGAGATCATTGCGGCAGCCAGTTGGTCCCGTCAAAATCGAAGGTCTTGCCGGTGGTGCTGAAGACGTAGCTGTAGTTGAGCCTGGCGCCCCCGGCGGCCGAATACAGGTTGAGAGAGTCCTGGGGGTGGCGGCTGAGGACCACGGTCGCGCCGGCCGCGATGTTCACGGTGGGCTGCGCGGTGCCGTTGGCGAGGACCAGCTTGTAGCTGGCGGCGGCCGAACCGCGGTTGTTCAGGGTGGCCGGGAGGCTCTGCAGGCTGGTCGCGTAGACCGACTGCAGGTTCACCCGCTGGATCAAGAGCAGGCTCCCGCTGCCGGCGACCGCGCTCCAGGCGCTCCATCCGTTCCAGCTGGTGGCGGGCGGCACGCTGCCGTCGGCCGTCTGCCAGATCTGCTGGAAGGCCGCGGCGGTGGTGATGTTCGCCGCGGTGGGCAGGGCGAGCTTGCCGCGCAGGCTGGAGAGAATGAGGACGCGCGGCGTGGGAGTGGCCGCCGGATCCGCGAGATACGCCCGGGCCACGCCGCGCGGATTGGCGGCGATGGCGGCCGGACTCAGGTCCGCGTAGCTGGCGAGCGTCGTGGTCCAATTGGCCGCGGTGGGCGCGGTGCCGGCCGAGGTCAGGACCATCTTCACCTGACCGCCCAGATTGGCCAGCGTCTGCGCCTCGGAGCTGGCGGCCGCGCGGTCCAGCGCCGTCAGGGCGTTTGGCGCGATCACGCTGGCCAGAATCGCCATGATGGCCAGTACCCCCACCAGCTCGATGAGGGTGAAGCCGGCGCGCTCGCGCCCGCTCCGGGACTGCCGGGAGATTTTCATCGGGTCTGCCACAATTGGATGATCGGCAGGACCACGGCCAGGGCCACGCAGCCGACCAGGGCGATCAGCGTCAGCATGACAGCCGGCTCGAAGACCGAGAAGACGAGCTTGATCCGGCGGGGGATGAGCTTGTTGTAGAATTCCGAGATCCCGCGCAGCGAATCCCCAAGGCTGCCCGACGCCTCGCCGGTGGCGACCATCGTGACCAGGGCGGGCGGGAAGAGTTCGTGCCGGCTGAGGCAGCGGCTGAGGGGCGTGCCCTCGGCGACCCCGCGCCGCACGTCGGCCAGCGCCTGGGAGACCGCGCGGTTGCCCACCACCTGCTCGCACAGTTCCAGGCCGCGCAGCAGGGGGATGCCGGCCCGGTGGAGCATCGCCAGGTTGTGCGCGAAGCGCGAGAGCGCGAACATGGCGATCAGCGGGCCGAAAACCGGCAGGCGCATCAAAAACAGGTCGAGGGCGCGCGCCAGCCGCGGCGAGCGCAGGGCGAGCTGACCGGCGAGCGGCAGGCCCACGGCCAGGCCGAGGAGGACCGGCCAGCCGCGGACCAGCGCCTGGCTGATCCAGATCACCACCTGGGTGAGGAACGGCACGTGCATCGCCAGGCCGGTGAGCAGGGCGACGAACCGGGGCACGACGAAGGTGAAGAGCAAGAGCACGAGGGCGAGCGAGACGCCCACGACCAGCAGCGGATAGATCAAGGCCTGGCGGATGTCGCTGACGAGCTGGTCGAGCCACTCGTAGTAGCCGCTCAAGCTCTCGAACACTTCGGGCAGGTGGCCGCTGATCTCGCCGCCCTGCACCATCGCCACAACCTGGGGCGAGAACACCCGTGGGTAGGCGCCCAGGGCCTGGTGGAGCGGCACGCCGTTGGACACGTCCTCGCGCACGCCTTGGAGCAGGCGGCCGAGCCGGCCGGAGCCGAAGTCCTGCGCGAGTCGCTCCAGGGCCTGCGGCAGGGTGACCCCGGCCCGCAGGAGGAGCGAGAGCTGCACGAAGAACGTCAGGATCTCGCCGCGCCGGACCCGCCAGCGCCGGGGTCCGGCCGGCGCGGGGGCGGCGGCGGTCTCCGCCGCGTCGAGGAGCCAGCCCCCGCCGGAGCGCAGCCGGCTCTCCAGGGTCAGGACGCTCTCGGCCTCGAGCGTGCCGGAAACGGCGTGCCCGGCGGCGTCGTAGGCGCGGTAGTGGTAGCGGGCCATGGGCTAGTTGGCGCCGGCCACGCGGAAGACCTCCTCGACCGAGGTCTCGCCCGCGTAGGCCCGGCGCAGGCCGTCGTCGAAGAGCAGCGGCATGCCCTTGGCGCGGGCGATCTCCTTCAGGCGGTCGACGTTGCCGCTGTGCAGCGCCGGGTGATAGTCGTCGTCGACCGCGAACATTTCGAAGATCGCGATCCGGCCGCGGTAGCCCTGCTGCCGGCACTCCGGGCAGCCGCCGGGCTTCCAGAGCGAAAGCGGCCGGTCCGCCGGCGGCTGCAGATTGAAGGCGCGGAGCGTCGCCGCCGGGTCGGCGACGGGCTTGCGGCAGGCCATGCACAGGCGGCGCACCAGGCGCTGGGCGACCACGAGGCGGAGGGTGGCCGGCAGCAGGAACGGCTCGACTCCCAGGTCGATCAGGCGCGGAATCGCGCTGAAGGAGTCGTTGGTGTGCAGGGAGCTGAAGACCAGGTGGCCGGTGAGCGCCGCCCGCACCATCAGCTGGGCGGTTTCCTGGTCGCGGGTCTCCCCCACCAGGAGCACGTCGGGATCCTGGCGCAGCACCGTGCGCAGCCCGGAGCCGAAGGTCAGGCCGAGCTTGTCGTTCACCTGGGTCTGCCGGATGTGGGCGAGGCGGTACTCGATCGGGTCCTCCAGCGTGAACACCGCGCGCTCGAGCCGGTTCACGCTGTTGAGCGCGGTGTACAAGGTGGTGGTCTTGCCGCTGCCGGTCGGGCCGGTGACCAGGACGACCCCATGGGGCCGCAGGACCGCCGCGGCGAGGCTCGCCTCGTCCTCGGGCCGCAGGCCCAGGGCGCTCATCTCCAGGAGCAGGTGGCCGCTGTCGAGCACCCGCAGGACGACGCTCTCGCCATAGTGGGTCGGCAGGCAGGACACCCGCAGGTTCAGCTCGTGCCGGCCGAGGGTGAAGCTGAACCGGCCGTCCTGCGGCAGGCGCGTTTCGGAGACGTCGAGATTAGCCATCACCTTCAGCCGGGCGATGAACGGCTCCTGCAGGTCCTTCGGCACGATCACGAACGGCCGCAGCAGGCCGTCATGGCGCATCCGGATGCGCAGCGACTTCTCGTCGGGCTCGAAATGGATGTCGCTGGCGCTCTTGCGCACGGCGGCCGTGACGATCTGCTCGATCGCCCGGGTGACCGGCGCCGCCGTCTCGTCGCCGCCCTTGCGGCCGCTGATCTTCATCAGCTCGTCGATCGTCTGCCCGAGGGAATCCTCGCGGTCGTAGACCGTGCCGAGGCGCTCGAGGATGTCGGCCCGCGGGGCGTTCAGCACCTCGATCTTCAGGCGGGTCAGCCGCTCGATCTGGTCGATCGCCACCACGTTGAACGGATCGCCCATGACCACCGTGAGGGTATCCTCGCTGCGCCGGCAGGGCAGCAGGCCGCGTTCCTTGCAAAATTCGTACGGCAACAGCCGGATCGCCTCCGGCTCCACCTCGAGGTCGGCGACCTCCACCAGCGAGCTTTGGGAGTCCTGGGCGAGGAAGGTGGCGATCTCCTCCTGCGAGACGAACCCGAGCTCGTGCAGGGCGTCGCCGATCAGGCGGCCGGTCCGGCGCTGCTCCCGCAGCGCCAGCTCGAGCTGGTGCGGGTTGATGAAGCCGGCGGCGAGCAGGCGGTCGCCGAGCCGCTGAGGGGGGGCCGGAGGGGAGGTTGGCATGGTTGGGCGGAGGCTTCCGGCGGGGCCCATTCGGCGGCGGCGGCCCGCCGGGATCGCTCTGGCGGGCTACTGGTTGGCCAGATAGACGTAGACGGTGGTCAGGCCGGCGCCGTTGGGGGCGGCGTAGACCACCTTGCCGGCGTTGTCGGCGACCGTGTTCGTGGCCGCCGAATACGCGGCGCCGTCCAGGCTCTGGCTGAGCGCCAGCGCTTCGCTGGCCGTGACATTGACCAGCACCGCGGACACGACGAGCGAGCCGGCGGGCAGGTTGGTGACGCCATCGAGCTGGTAGTTGGCGCCGTTGGCGGTCGAGGGGGCGTTCGTGTTCGAAGTCACGCAGATGATTCGCGACTGCGTCGCCTGGCTGGCCCCGCCGGTGGCGGCCCAGGTGCCGGCGGTCTGGGCCCAGGTCGCGCCGGCGATCGGCGGATTGCTCGGCTGGGTGCCGATCTTCACGTTGAAGCGGCTGTCGGTCAGGCCGGCGGTGAGGAGCAGGTCGTCGATCCGGGAGTTGGCCGTGGTCGTGGGGATGCTGCCGTACTTGCCGGCGAAATCGGCGACCGAGCTCTTGATCGCGGTGATGGAGCTCACAGCCGAGGTCACCCGCGAGGACTCGATCGTCGAGAAGACCCGGGGCACGATCACCACCGCCAGGATGGCGATGATCGCGAGGACGCCGACCATTTCAACCATGCTGAAGCCAGCGGTCGCCGCGCGGCGCGGGCGGCTGGGCTGTCCCTGGCCGGCACGGGGAGGCGGAGGCGGGGTGGCCACGCCGTTAGCGGGTCGGAGGTGGTTCAGGTATCTCATGGATAAATGGTTAGATGAGGTAAGGACCGAAAGATGCGGAGTTTGGGTTCTATTTCCTAGGGTAGTTACCTGATCAATCGGCCGGGACGCCGGGCAATTGAACGAAATGTTCTCCGCCGGCCCGCGGACACTGCTGAACGGTCTGATCGGGGCTCGCCCGGCGGCGGTTAAATTGCTGGTCCGGCTAAACTTCCGGCCGCGCAGGCCGATGGTCTGTCCGGTATCCATGGGCGCCGTTCCTCTGTCTCGAGTCAAAATCCTCTCCCTTGCGCAAAAGCTTCCGGCGACGGCGTGCGTCCTCGGCAAGCTGCAGCAGCTGCTCACCGACTCCAACGCGGGCATGGACGAGATCTGCTCGCTGCTGAAGCGCGACACCGGGCTGGCCGCCCGGATCCTGCGCATCAGCAACAGCCCTTATTTCGGCTCGGCGACCCCGAATTCCTCGCTCGAGGAGGCCGTCGGCTGCGTGGGCTACGATGAAATCTACAAGGTCGTGGGCCTGACGGTGAGCGCCCATCTGCTCGGCAAGGAGCTCGTCCACTACGGCTATTCCGCCCAGCGGCTGTGGGAGAACACCTTGGGGACGGCCCTGGCGATGGAATCCCTGGCGCAATTTGTCGGCGTCAATCCCCGGGCCGCCTACACGGCGGGTCTGCTCCGCTCGATGGGCAAGATCGTCCTCGAGCTCGGCGCCAACGAGTCGTCGGCCGGCGTGACGGCGTTTCCGGCGAGCGGGGTGCCGGTCCTGGGCGATTGGGAGCGGGCCAAGTGGGGCTGGGACAGCTCCGCGGTGACGCTCCTGCTGCTGGAGGAATGGAACTTCTCCCCGGAGACCTGCGCGGCCATGCGCGGCTACCTAGTCCCGGAAACGACGCCGATCGACGAAGTGGGCCCGAGCCTGCTCAACCTGGCGGGCGGAGTGGCCCACAGCCTGGGGGTCGGGCTGGCCGGCGAGGAATCCTATTGGCGGCAGCATCCCGAGGCCTTCAGCCGGACGCGCCTGACCGACGCCGACCTCGAACTGTGCACCGACGAGACCAAGCTCGCCCTCGGCGACGCGCTGGCCGCCTTTGCGGATTCGGCCGACGTCGCCGCCGCGCTCGAACCGGGCCGCGCGGCGCCGGTCACTTGACGATCTCGATCGGCAGATCCTTGGGCTCGGTGACGAAACTGTAGAAATCGAAGTCGGCGCGGGCCTGATGGAACGTCAGCGTGACCTCCGCGCCCGGAGCGACGCTCCAGGGTCCGGCGATCGAATCCTTCAGCTTGTAGTCGGCGTCGTAGAGACTGGCCTTCTGAATCGGCTGGTCGCCGCTGTTGGAGACCGAGACGCGCGTGCGGTCCGCCCCCAGCTTGACGCGGATGCCGGCTTCGCGGGCGGCGCCCGCCAATTGCGCGCTCAGCTCCAGGGTTCGCCCGTCCTCGACTTCGCCGGCGACCGCGGCGGAGCTGAAGCCCTCGAGCGCGACCGTGTAGGCGGCATGGCCGACGGGCACGGCGGGAAGCGAAAGCGGCGTGACCCCGAGGTCCTGGCCGCCGGCGCTGACCCGGGCCCCGGCGGGCGTGGTCTCCAGATGTACCGAGCCATGGGGCCACGCGTATTTGATCTGCTGGGGGACGTTCGTCAGGTCGAGGTCGCATTCCTGGGGCGCCCAATCCGCATACTTGAGGATGTACCGGTGGTGGCCGGGAGCCTGGCCGGTGAGGTGCAGCGGCGTGCGGCCGAGGTCGGCCCGGTTTTCCTGCACGATTGCTCCGGGCGGGTCGGTGTCGAAGTCCACATAGGTGCCGCGGCCGGAAGCCGCCGCCAGGCTCGCTCCGGCTCCGGGCGCCAGGGCGGTGATCGCGATGCGCTTGACCGGGCGCAGGTCGTTGTAGAATTGCAGGCCGATGGCACCGCCGACGAAGAGTGCCAGGAAGAGGAACACCCAGCCGGCCACCGCCGGCGGCTCAAGGCGGCGCAGCTTGACATCCTGCAGCGGCGGCTCGCGGAAATCATCCTCGGCGGAGAAGAAAGCGAGGTCTTTCTTGGTTTTGGCCTCCTCCACTTTTTGGTTGAAGAGGCGCAGCGCCTCGGTGCAGGCCTTGGCGATCGCCGGAGTGGGAAACTTGATCTGCTCGTAGCCGGACTTGAACTTGAGCTCGACCACCGAGCCCCAGTTGCACCCGAAGCGCCGCCGGTCGGTTTGGGACACTTCGGTGAGCTCCCAGACCGGATAGTAGCGCACCTGGTCCAAGCGGGTGCGGATCAGGTAGAGCGGCGTGACCAGCACGTTGTTCCCCAGCCCGCAGGAGCGGGCGCGCAGGGCGCGCGCAAAACTCCAGGCGAAGATCAGCGCCGCCGCGCCCGAGGCGCCGATGAAGATCGTCGTGGCTTCGTCGGTCCACAGGGCCGACCGCACGGTGACGCCCAGAAACGCCAGCCAGAGCACCGGCAGGATCAGGCCGGCCAAATTGGCCTTCGGCTCCTTGAAGCGGTAGTGAAATTGCGGGCTGACCTTCCCCTCCTGACGGTCGACCAGGCGCGCGCGCAGCGGCAGGTTCATCGAGTCCCAGAAAGCGATGCCGGCCTTGAGCGGACCTAGCGGGGTGGAGGGTGGGGGGGGGCGGGGCGGAGCCCGCTGCGATTCGGCCGCCTGCTGGCTGGCCGCGCGCTGGCGGGTCCGGTCGCCGCGCAGATTGCCGTAGGCGTCGTTCAGCTCGCGGAGGCGGTCATTGGCCCGCTGCCATTCCTCCGGCTGGGTGAGTGGATTGAACTGATCCGGATGCTGCATCTTGGACAGCCGGATATACGCCTGCCGGATTTCCGTGTGCGAGGCGTCCGCCCGCACCCCCAGGATTCTGTAATAGTTGGGCTCGGCCATATCTAACTGGGCGTCAGTTCGTGGCTAGCCATCCGGCGCAGCGATCGGGAAACTGTGCCGTCCGGGAGGGAATCAAAATGAATGTTCCGGCGTGATTGGTCTCAAACCTCATGGCCCTGCAAGGATCTGCCGCTAACGAGTTGCGACAAGCGGCTTGAATAAGCTGGGAGCCTCCCGGAGCTCCAACCGATTCGGTCGGAGCCGGGTGCGCCCTTCGCCCGAACGATTGCGCAAGCGGGGCGAGCGTCAACGCGCAAACTTACTTAGCGCCGGGTGCGGCGCGGCGGCGCCGCCGGTCCCGGTGATCACCGGGGATCGCAGGCAGAGGACAAGAGCACGCAGAATTTCTTGACACGATAAGGCACTAAACATAACAACATTTATCAGAATGAGCACAAAAATGAAGCCCTCCCAAACGCTTGATGGATCCGCGATGATAGCAGGCGGAGGCCCAGCGGCGGATGGGGCGGAAATTCGGGAGCCAGCCCTTCATGGCTTGCGAGGAGGGCCGGCCCTTCCTGCGGAGGTTCTGGCCGCGGCGGAACTGGCTCCGCGGGCTTTTGACATGGCCTCCTATTTCCCGGCGATCCGGGTCATGCGCGAAAAGGGGCACAGTTGGCGCGACCTCGCCGACTGGCTGCGCCAATTCGAGATCGAGATCAGCTATGTTCATCTGCGTAGGCTCTATATTCAAGAGAGTGCGCGGATGGCCAAAACCGGCGCATCGGCAGCGCCGGAGGTCCGGACTGCGACCGGGCCGGGAGCCGCGGACCCCGATGGCGACGACGAGGCAAAATGGACCCGGCTGTAGCCCGGGCGCTCGCGGCAGCAAGGCCTTTGGACCGATGGCGGCAATGAATCCGGACGGCCTGGGCACGCACTGAACGACGAAAGCCGCCGCCGCCCGCGCCGCCCCAACCCATGACGATGCTGCGCCTCCCGCACTTACCCTCCCCCCAATCCACGGTGGGAGGCCGGGCGATCGAGCTCAAGCTGCGCGAGATCTCCCAACTGTTCAACTCGCTCGACCCCTCGCCGTTCAACGAACAGGACCTCGATCAGGATGCGGAGGAATTCATCGTCAGCTGGGCGCGGGAGCTGCCGCAGCACCGGCCTCTCCATCTGATCCTGCATTTGGACCGGCCCCTGCCGCCTGGCCGGGATGCCGTCGGCGTGGCCGAAGCGATCCAGCATTATTTCACCTACCGGGCGGCGATCGGCCGGCTTGAGCTGAGGCAGCTTTTCAAGCAGGGACGCACGAGCCTCTTGATCGGCACGGTCTTCCTGGCTGGGTGCCTCCTGCTGGGCCGGCAGATCGGAGTGCGCGACCAGCAAGCGGCCTGGTCGATCGCCCAGGAGGGCCTGACGATCGGAGGCTGGGTCGCCATGTGGAGGCCGATGCAAATCTACCTTTACGATTGGTGGCCGCTGTGGCGCCGGTGCGCCCTGCTTACGCGTCTGGGCCGCATGAAGGTGGAGCTCCGCCTGCCGAAAGAGCCGGCACCTGCGCCTTGAGCGCCGTCGCCGCGCGTTAGGCCTTCACCTGCAGCTTGGCGATCAGCTTCTCGGCCGCCTCGAGCTTGGCCTGGAGATCCTCGACCATGGCCTTGGATTGGTCGAGTTGGGTCGCGAGCTGGGTTTTGTCGGCCTTCGCCTCGTCCAATTCGGTCTGCGCGACCGAGGTCTTGGCATCCGCGACCTCGACTTCCCCCTGGTGCTTGAGCGAGGCGACCTTGGCGTCCTCCATCTGGGTTTGAAAAGCGGTGGAATTCACCCGGACCTTGTCCAAGTCGCTCTGCAGATCGACCTCGCCGGCCTTGACCTTGTCCAAGTCCGTTTGGTGCCGGTCGGATTCGGCCTTGGCCCGGTCCATTCGGCTTTGGATCAGCACGGTGGCTTTGTCTGCGTCCGCCACTTGGGTTTGCATGGCCAGGACTTCGGCCTGAACCTGCACCAGGCGGTTTTGGTTCTGGGTGATGGTCTGATCGCGGTCCCCCACCTCGCTCCAGAATTCGAAAGCGACGATCAAAAGGACGACGGAAAGCGCGCCCAAGATCATCGCCAGGAGGGGCCGGCGTGCCGGCAGCGGAGCTGGGGCGGCGGATTCGGGAGGGGTTGACTTCGCCGGGCGCGGATCGGGAGTCGCGGGATTGGCAGGGATGGGAGTGGGAGCGTCGGGCATGGCGAACCGACGGTAACCCAAAGTCCGGGCGTTCGGGTATGGGGTGTTACCCGCTCGGTACCTTCCTTTCGCTCGGCGGGCCGGACCGGGGCGGGGCGGTTGGAGTTTATGTTTTCTTTATGCACTGGCCGGTGATTTTTATTAGGGTCCGCGTGCGGCAACTGGCAGAATGATTGGCGCAGCCCGCCGGCCGAGCCTCCGGCGCTTGTCCAACCCATGGATGCCACCTCCGACCACGCACCGAACCAGCCTCGATCCTTCGATTTTTGCTTCATTCACCTCGATTACACACTGGTGCGGGTGGAAGAGCTCGAGGGCCGCGTCACGGTCCGCGCGACCGCCGATACCTTTTCCAAGCGGCGCAAGGAGGCCTTCCTCCGCGAATTGGCGGCGGAGGGCTTTATCGCCGACGAATGGCCTTGTTCGCTCTTCGACGGGCAAGCGGAGCTCCAGCGGGTCCGCTGGCTGATCGATCGGTCCTGGGTGAAACCCGACAAGGCCCTCGCGGAAAGAAATCACCGGCTGGTGAAGAGGTTTTTTCTTCCCGCCGCCTTGGGGTGGCTCGCTTTTATGTACGGGGCCCTTGCCGGCCACGGCGGGATCCGGGCGGAGAACCCCGGCCCCAACGCGCTGCACCCGGGAGCGTACGGCAGCCGTTAGGCGCAACTCCGAGGACAGGCCGGGAAGGCCGACCTGCTGTGGTGCCTTTTACTGACCTGGCTTTCCCTGATTTTGCTCTGGGCGGAGTCGAAGCGCTTCCTGAAACCTATCAGAATTGGAGATCGCGACTCCAAACCTGGACTGCAGGATTAGAAGGGAAGCGTCGTAGTTAGTGCGGGCCAATTCGGCTCCCACTGGTTCGGCAGTGCAGTCTGATAGCAGCACGCAGGAGTAATCCAGGAACATGGCGTCGCGAATCGTGGATTCGACGCAGACACTCGTGGTTGCACCGGTGAAAATAAGCTGGGATACGCCCAAGTTCTTCAGGACCGAGTCCAGTTCGGTCCCAACAAAACCACTGAAGCGGCTCTTGTAGATCAAGATGTCGCCCGGTTCCGACTTCAGAGCGGGGATGATGTCCGTGTCCCAGGTATCGCGGATTAGGATCCGGCTGGTCGATCCGTCGGGGGCGCTGATGGTCTTCCCGGCGCCGGCGCGCATATGACCCATTCGATTGGGTGATCCTTCGCGCCCCAAATCCGAGAGGTCGGGCTTGAACGCCATTTTCAGGTAAACAATCGGCAGCCCGGCCTTTCGCGCTGAGGTGAGCACGCGGGCGGTGGGCCCTATCGTACGTTGGATTTCGGACAGATCCATGCCGAGGCGGTCGAGCAAACCTCCGGGGGAGCAAAAGTCGTTCTGCATGTCGACCACGACCACGGCTGTCCGGGCGGAATCGAAATCGATCTTGGCGGGGGCAGGATCGAACTTGATAATCCGGGGGCGGCCTTCAGAGGCGAAGGCCGCGGGGAAGACCAGGCAAACACAAGCGGCAACGAATGCCGCGACGCGGAATCGTTTCATGGTGGCGATGCGAGGAGGAGATTGGTGGGAATGCAAATGAGTCAAGCCTCTCCTCCCTCCCAGTCCCTAGAAAATCAGATCCCCGTTCCCCAGATCACGCCCGTTCAAACCGGCCAAGTGGTGGACCCTACTGGACTCGAACCAGCGACTCTTTTTATCCCGTGCATGGATTCGCATTCTCTAGAGGGAGAATAACGAAAAACACTTGCGGACATTGATGGACGCTGTAACCATGGCTGTAACCCAATATTTGCCATGGCATATCTCCGACACCTCCCAAAATCTCCCTATTGGATCGCCGGGTTTACGCTTCCCGATGGCCGACGAACTCAGCGCAGTACGAAGATGACCGACCGCAAGGGCGCAATGAAACTCGCCTTGCAATGGGAGGAAGCCGCAGCCGACCGCATAACGGAAGCGCAAGCGCGCCGCGTGCTTTCCGATATTCACGAGCAAATCCATGGCACGCGGCTCGCCTCGCCGTCGGTCACCGAATACGTGCGCCAATGGCTCGGCCGTAAGAAGGGCGAGACAAAAACCGTCACGCTTACTGCCTATCGTCACGCCGTCGAAGAATTTTCAGCTTTTCTTGGCGACAAGGCTACCCAGTCGATTCACTACGTCACGCCAGCACAAGTTGCCGCTTGGCGGGACAAAGCCGCAGAAAAGGCCACGCCCCGCACGGCAAACAACAAGCTGAAGATCGTCCGCACGCTTTTCCAGTCGGCATGGCGGGATGGGTTGCTTGCAGATAACCCCGCCGCCAAAGTATCGGGCCTGAAAACAGCGGAGGGAACGCGCCGGCCTTTCACGCTTTCCGAACTGAAAGCCCTGCTGCGTTTGGCGTCGCACGACTGGCGGGGGATGATCTTGACCGGCCTCTATACGGGCCAACGCCTGAAAGACTGCGCCTCGCTGACGTGGAGCAACATTGACCTGGAAGCCGACGAAATCCGCTTCACTACCAGCAAAACGAACCGAAGGCAGGTCATCC
>Ga0302320_10008284_pt1 | contig 22670 bp, 22 predicted proteins | sample Bog_T0_3_FD_202130 | JGI IMG/M metagenome (GOLD analysis project Ga0302320, IMG submission 202130) | Peat permafrost microbial communities from Stordalen Mire near Abisko, Sweden - Bog_T0_3 | ecosystem: Environmental > Terrestrial > Soil > Wetlands > Peat | place: Sweden: Abisko, Stordalen Mire... | reverse complement strand
TACTCTTTGGCGGGCATGCGAATCACGGGACGCACCATCGCGATTCCCTCGGTGACGAATGCCACTGCCTGACCGCCGGGCGCCAGCGCTTCCTGCTGACAATCAGCCGAAACCGGAATCTCCTCGGCGCCACCATCCACGGATAGCCAAAGCGCCCGCGACCAAGTGCTTTCACGCGGGTCTAAGCTCACCGAACTCTTGCTGACGGCGGCCGGAGTGAGGGCCGGATTCGGCTCGAGGGCGACTCGGCCTTGGTCAAAGAGCAGCGCGTAGCAGACCGGCCTAGAATTCTGGTCGCTGCCAGGCGAAGCCGCCTGGCTGGCGTAAGGGACGGATCCGTCGGTTGACCACTGGATACCGCCGCTGGCAAGGCTCAAATCGGGGTGGAGAGGAGGCTCCTGGTTCACGCCAAGCAGATAGAAGGTCGCCGAATTGGCTCCAACGTCAGCGGCGTGGTTGACCACGCAGAGCACCGCCTCGGCCTTTGTCGGAGAAGGAAAAACCTGCATGACGGGTTCAGCATTTCGGTAGGGAAGACTCACCGAGGTTTCGCTCGAATGTTCCTCAGCTGCAACCTCGATCAGGCGCTTTTCGCCAGTGGGGACGGTCCCTGCTCCACCCTTGCCCACTAAGGGAAAATGGTTGGCGACGACGAAGGCGGCATCGTACCCCTGCAGCCACTGGGGAGGCGCAAGACGCCACTCTGATTTGGCGGCCGACCACACTTCGGTCGTTTGGCCCGATTGGGTGTCATACAGCTCCAGGGTGACGGTGTCGCGATCCTGGGTGCCCTTCAAATCGGCGGCACTTAACGTCTTGCCCCCAAGGTTCAGATCCCCGGGTCCGCCCTCGCACACGCAGACAAGGAAACGTCCGTCCGAGGACCAAGCCATGCTTTGCACCCCCGGACCGGCGACCGCGTGAGCTGCCAAGAGGCCAACGGCGTTCGCGCCGGTAAGGGCAAAGTCTCGGACAGGGTTTTGCGCGGCCGTGGGAACGACCGCGCTGAGGAGAGGAGCTATGAGGACTATTCGGAATCCTTTCATGGATCCGATGAGGGGCTGGAGTCAGCCGTCTCACATTTTCATCGACGGCAAGGATGCAAAAACTGTTCCCGGACCAATGCCGAATTGTTGGGCCTGTCCCTGTTTGAGCTCAATCACGAACTCTGCATTGCCCTTGCTCGGGAGGGAGGTCTCGTCCTGAACTTTGCCCTCAGCAATATTCAACACCTTCCCCTTGTCATCAATGTAGATGATGTCCAGGGGGATCAACGTGTTCTGCATCCAGAAGCCCTGGGGCCCGGGAGAATCAAAGATAAACAGCATGCCCTGGTCGGCGGCGACGTCCTTGTCATGGAGGAACATCATCCCCTCTTGGCGCTTCCCCTCGTCGTCCATGACCCACAGGCGCAAAGCGTGCTTGGGAGCATTGACGGTGACCGTCTTCAGGTCTCGAAGTTGATATAGGCGCTCAGGAATGTCGCCCTTCGTGGAAGCCTCAGCGGGGGCGTTGGTCGGCTTGGGCGGCGTTTTCGCGGGCGTAGTGGGCTTCGCGGTGATGGCTGGCGTCGGCTTTTTGACCGGCTGAGCCGATCCGATAATTTCACTGCCAGGTGCCGGCGTGGGCGCGGGAGACGGAGCATTGCAGCCCCAAATCGCAAAAGCGGCTCCCCCGAGAAAGATCCATAAACCCGGCCTCAGTTTCATCGCTCGCATCGGCCTCACTGAGGACGGGCGGCCTTCGCCACCGAGCGGAGAACCGCCATTTGGACAGCGCCATGAAGGGCAGCATCGTTGCTGTGCTCGGGAACGTAAAACGGGCTGGTTCGCTCGTAGGCCGAGATATTTCCTTCGTGAACGAGCGTGGTGCCAATCAGGTCCCACCCATTGACGAGCGCTTCTTTGGTGGCGGGAGCGATGTCGAAGCTCAAGGTTTCGCCGCCAACCCTCACGGTCTGGGTCGGCAGGTCGATGGTGATCTCGGCGCCGCTTCCGGCCGCAGAAAGCTTGGCGTGATCCGCCTCACCAAGTTCGATGAGCAGCAGTCCGCAATTCCCGGCGTTGGCTCGAAAGATGTCGCTGAATCCCGGCGAGGCGTCGTTCTTCTTAGCGATGACTGCTCGGTATCCGGCTTGCTGGATGGCCCATACGGCGTGCTCCCGGCTCGATCCGCATCCGAAATTCGTGCCTACAACCATCACCGAAGCGCCCTTCGCCCTAGGCTGATCGAGCTCGAAATCAGCCGCCCGCACGTCATGGAACAGCAGATCGCCAAAACCCACGCGGGTGATCATGGTGAGAAAGCGGGCCGGAATGATGCGGTCGGTGTCGACATTGTCGCCGGGAACGACGGCAATCGAACCGGTATGAGTGCGGAAGGGCTCCATTGCCTAGATTCTGGCACAGGGGCAAGCTTCCATTTCGCCATAATCATCCCTACGATGTACACGCCGGATTTGGAATCGTACTTGCGCCAAACCAGCGGCACCCGAGCAATGGCGGTGTCTCGCGAGATTTTGGCCGATGTGGAAACCCCGGTGAGCGCGTATTGGAAGGTGGCCCATGCGGCCAAATACTCCTTCCTTCTTGAGTCCGTGACCGGCGGGGAACAGCTGGCCCGCTACAGCATTCTGGGAGTGAACCCTCGGGCGGTGCTCCGCTCAAAAGGCCGCAAGGTCACGAAGGAGTCAGGCGGGACGACGACCGAGTGGGAGCTCAAGGATGGCGAGGACCCCCTGACCGCCCTCGCCGCCGAGATGCCAAATGAGCACCCGATTCTGAGCGACGTGCTTCCTCCCTTCGTAGGGGGCGCTGTCGGAATGCTGAGCTATGACTTCGTCCGCTTTGTCGAGAAACTGGGTCCCGGCCCCGAAGACGACCTCAAGGTCCCCGACATGGCGATGATGCTGGTGGAGTCGGCGATCGTCTTCGACCATGCCAAGAATCTCATTCACGTGGTCTCCCTGGCCGATGGCACCAAGGAGGGCTATGAAAAGGCCTGCGAAGCGATCGACCATTTGGTCTTGTTGCTGCGCTGTCCTCTGCCTCCGCTGCCTTCAGGTTCTTGGCCATCCGGCGAGGTGAGTGCCAACATTCCGGAGTCCCGATACGAGGCCAATGTGGCCAGAGTTGTCCAGCTGCTCACGGAGGGCCATGGCCAGCAGGTAGTGCCCTCGCAGCGCTTCTCCACACCGGTTCAGGCGCATCCTCTCACCGTCTACCGTGCGCTCCGCTCGATCAATCCCTCTCCGTACATGTTTCTTCTTCGTTGGGGCGATTTCGACCACGTGGGCGCCTCGCCCGAGTTGCATGTGAGCCTGCACAATGGCGTCGCCCGGCTCCGCCCGATCGCCGGAACCCGCTGGCGCGGCGAGTCGGCGGCCGAGGATGATCGGCTGGCCAAGGAGCTTCTGGAGGATGAGAAGGAGCGGGCCGAGCATGTGATGCTCGTCGATCTGGGGCGAAACGACCTTGGCCGTGTCTGCTCGTTTGGTACGGTGAAGGTCGGTGAACTCATGGTGATCGAGCGGTACAGCCATGTGATGCACATCGTGAGCGACGTGACCGGCCAACTGGCCCCCGGTCGTGACGTGTACGATCTCATTCGGGCGACTTTCCCCGCCGGCACCGTAAGCGGCTCTCCCAAGGTCCGGGCGATGCAAATCATCGATGAACTTGAAACCACGCGTCGCGGCGTTTACGCGGGCACCGTCGGCAACATCAGCGCCACTGGCGAGACCGACCTTTGCATCACCCTTCGAACCATCTTGCTGAAGGACGGAATGGGATATGTGCAGGCAGGAGGCGGCGTCGTTTACGATTCCGACCCCGGATACGAATACCGAGAATCCTGCAACAAGGCCAAGGCCGCCCTTCGGGCGATCCAGTCCGCGCAGGCGGGCCTCGAGTCCTAACGCTGCTCCGCCGATTGCGAATGTTGCGTGAATCGTGGTCATCCTGCGCACAATAGTGGAATCACCATGGCGACGAAGGGAGGGCGGGGGAAAAAGCAGTCGGACGAGCCGACCAAGGACTTCTTTTTCGTCCTGTTTGTCGATATCGCTGCCTTTTCAAAGCGCCCGACGGTGGATCAGCCACCCATCCTTGAAAAGCTTAACACCCTCGTAACCAACCTCCCTGAATACCGCGAAGCGCGGGCGTTTGCCGCTTTCCAGCAGATACCAACCGGCGACGGATTCGCGCTCGTATTCCCCCGCGACTCCTTGATTGGGTTTCGCCTCGGCGCCGCCTTGCAAACGGAAGCGATTCGACTGAAGGACTTTGAATTGCGGATGGGACTCCACTTCGGCCTCGCCGAGCGCGTCCTCGATATCTCGGATCGCGATAACTTGGTGGGCGAGGGCATCAATATGGCGGCGCGGGCGCTGACCCAGGGGCTTCCCGGCGAGTTCCTGATCACGAAGAGGGCCTATGAAGTCTTGGTTGAGCTCGGCCTCAAGGACAGTCGACTCGCTTCGCTTGGGCCGACGGCGGTGAAGCATGGTACCGTGCTCGATCTCTATAAGTTCTATCCGACGCCGCCTCGATCAAGGCACGTGGACCACGCCCCTCATGGAACGATGCCTCCGGCGCGCGGCATCGCCAGGAGCGTCGCCACCGCCAAGCTTGCCTTCGGGGGCATTTTCCCCCATCTGGTCGGCCCGACTGAGTCAGCGGAACTGGAGCGCCAGGTCACGCGAATCTACGATAAGGCCCGGGGAAGCAGGAGCGTCACCGCGACTCACGAGACGATTGCCCATCGCCTTGCCGAGATCTACCGCGACGTGGGCAACTCGCTCTTCATCGTGCTCGTGGCCTTCGCACTCCACCTGGCTCTTGAGCAGCTCGGGGCGGTGCAATGGGCCGAGAGCGCTGCCTATGAGGCCCTCCAATCGTTTGGGGTCGAAAAGGGAACTTCGCCGGTCGTCGTCGTTGACTTCGATGAGTCGATCAACGCAAAACCGGCGGCTGGCGAAACGCTGCACCCTACGACCGATCTCAACAAGCTGCAGACCGTGCTGAGCAACCTGCTGGCCTATCAGCCGAAGGTGATTGGCATCGACGTAGATTTTGGCCCCAAACCACTCGCATCGAATCCGAATGAGCAGGTGTATCCGACCGAGGATTACCCAGGTTTCCTGCCCTTCGTGAAGGCGCAGACCACGCCGATCGTTCTCGGCACCACCAACGTGGGTGGGGTGAACGGCGCACTGGGGAATGGAGATTGGGTGGCGGACGATGACCTAAACCGCGAGGGGCGAGCAGCCCACCTGTTCCTGCCCCTCGAGGACCAGCGCGGTCAGATTTACCTCTTCAACACCATTCAAACGGCCGATTCCGGGCCCACAATTCCCTCGCTCAGTTTTGCTGTGGCTGGGTTGTACCGCCCCAAATCCAAGGCGAGTTGGGTCCAGGGTTTTGCCCACATGTTCGTGACTGCCTACGCCGATGAGACCCTGATTCCACCCGATCGCGAAGGAGCCCGATTTCAACCCCTGAAGGCAAGCAGCTTCTTTCTCAACTATGCCGCCGAAAGCCAGATCTACAAGGATCGGCTCACCGTGAACCCCACGACGCTGGCGCTCGCTTCCGCCGACGGGCAGGACTTGCAAAAGGCCATCGCAGGAAAGGCCGTCATTCTTGGCTCCATCACGACCGAGGGCGACATCCTGCGACAGCCAAGGAACACCAATGAGATGGTTTCGGGTCTCATGATCCAGGCACTGGGGGTGGATACCCTCGTGCATTCGCCCCTGTACCAATTCAAACAGTGGTTTCGGCTGCTGCTCGACTTGGTGAGTGGCGGCATCGTTGCCGGCTTCATGCTGGCGATTCGTCGGCGCTACATCGCCGAGCGCGAGGAGATTGCTGAGGGGCCGGCCAGCCTGATCAGCGTCGGTGTGGTGGCGCTCACCACGGTTGCGATCGGCATTGCGCTTATTCGGCTGCTTGATGTGCTCTGGCTCGATATGTATATGGCCCTACTGCTGGTCCTTCTTCACCCTCAAATCGAGCATCATATCCTTGATACTTTTGCCGGTATCGGCAGGACCATCGTGAACGCTTGGAGATCATGGCTGTTTCGACAAGAAAGGTAGTCGCATCACTTGCCCTCTGCGGGGCGTTCTCGTCTGCCCAGGCGCAGCTCACGGCAGCGACGGTGAAGGCCTGCGCGGGGACGGTCTATCTCTTTTCGGGAGGGGTCAAGACCATCCTGCCAAAGACCCGGAAGACGATCTATCAAGGCGAGAAGCTACAGGTCGCCAGCAAGAGCGGCTACTGCACCCTCGCCTATGCCGAGGACGATGTGGCCACCCTGCACCAGACCGAGGCACCGGTGACCATCCACCGGCACTATACGAGCGAGTCGGCGAGCCTCCGCGAGGAGTGTGCGATGTTCCACGTCGCCGGCCGGGAAGTGAAGGGCGTGGACGCCAGGCTCATCTATCCCGGGGACTCTCCTGCGCCGAGCCTGCTATTCATGGTGGTTCCGATGGATTCGGTCACCGCCCCAACGGAGGTAACGGTCCAGGTACACGGCGTCGATATATTCAATGCCGAGGCAGACTCCTTCCCGTTTTCTTCGCCGGACTTGATCAAGGCGATTGGCGATGTGCAGGCGAAGGGTGTCGATGAAGTCACCGTCAAGTGGGTTTCGGCAGGGGTAGCAAAGAAGCGAAAGGTGCTCCTGATGGGCGCCGGCCATGAGCGGACGTTCCTCGCCCGCCTCAGCGCCTGCGCTGCCCACTCCGACCCCGGCCTCATCCACGTGGCCCGCGGGATGGAGTTCCTGAACGAGGGTCTCGACGCATTTGCTTACAGCGAGTTCCTCCAAGCGCAAGAGGCGGGTGCGGGTTACGACTTCGTGGAAGGGAAGATCGCCGAGTTTAAGGCCGCGGATGTTGTTCCCCTCACCGCACCGCTGTGAGGATGACGGAAGATACAACGCAGCATCCCCTAACCCAGGGTAGCCGCAGGCGGCCAACCCTGGGCTTTGCTTCGTAATCCCTGTCGGGATATTGGGCGGCCCTCCTACAACTGGACGGATATCACCGACGTCACAATCGCGAACTTCGACGCCTTCATCGTTTGGCTATCCATTCCCCGACTAACTGGGCGGCCCTGGCTTAGGGCGCTGATCAACCTTCCGATGGGCGAAGTGGAGCCAGCGCCACGCGCGAGCGTTCTGGTTTCAGTTAGGAGGGAACTGTAGTCGACCGGCTGGTCGGTGGCGAGGAGCTTCAGGACCTCCTGGCCCGTCTCATCGAAATTCCACGGAATCACCTTCGCGAGCGTAGTGGGATCGGCTACGTCGGCTTCCGATGTGTAGGTATTCCCGCCGGTAAGGTAGTGCCACTTGCCGTCCGGGAGTAGGCGTTGGTTTTCGTTGTTGGTCGAGCCGAACTGCTTCGAAGGCCAAGCCTCGGTCACGTGTCCATCGGGCTCCAGGTCCAGAACGGCCACGTAGGGTTTGTCGACCGATTGCGTCGGATCGTCGGAGGCGGTTGAGCCATCAGCATAGGTGGCTTTGACCCGAATCGCGAACCGCGATGCGGCATTGGCTGTCGGTGAGGCGGTCGCCTTCGACGCATCCATGGCGGTTACCGTCTCGTAGTGGGAACCATCGGTGGGGTCCGTTTGGCTTTTGACCGTGACGGGCACAAACTCGAGGGTCACCACATAGTCCGGATTGCGGGTGCCGAGTTGAAGCAGGGCGGGCTTTCGCCCCGCGTCGCGAATGGCGTTCTCGATCCATGTCTGAAGACCATCGTCGCCATCGGACACCTTGCGCTCCCCGAATAGGGCGCCACCTTTCTGGGCGGCGATCCACTCGTCGGGCTTGCTCGGGTAGGCGCCTTTGCTGGGCGGCCCTGGCGGAATGATCTTGATGAACCCTGCCTCGTCCCCATCGGTGGTTGCAAGGGGAAGTTGAGCGGGCGCAGATGCCGATGAATGCATGTCCTGAAGCACTCTGTTTGCCAGGTCCTTGTATTGGGGGTCCGAGGTCAACGCGTCAATATCCACAGTCACGCGGGCGTCCTGGGTAAGGTCCAGCGCCTTGGCCCGATAGCTCCCGTTCGGATCGAGGCCCTTGCCATCGGGGGTGATGATCGCCTGGAAGGCATCCGACTCACTGACCGTTGCCGTGCATTTCGCAGCTTTGGGATCGCTCATGTCGGCGCCGGTGGGGAAGATCGATAGCGTGCAACCCGGGGTCAGGTTGAAGACGCGCCCCGCGTCGATGATCCACGCGTGGTCTACGGTATCGCCGTTGGGCCGCTCGTAGGTTCCGTAGACCACCCGGTAGTAGGGTTCGGTGGAGCTTATCCCCTTGCCGAATACCTCGGCATCCATGTTCTTGGCCTGGACCTGGGGAAACTGGGCTTGCGGCTGGGGAAGGGCCGCGATATTCGCGAGGATGCGGTCTTGCAGTTCCTTGTAGGTAAGTGGGCCTTTCACGGTCGCTTCCGCATTGCGATCCATAAGGGCCTTGCAGAACGCGGTCGTGAGATAGCCTTGCTTTGCTTTCGGGTCTTCGTAGGCCTCGCGGTCGGTTCGGGCGGCACTGATGAGCACTGCCGACTGATAATCCACATCGGTGTTGGTGGGAGCCGCCGCCGCTGCGGCAATGTCCGCTTCGGAGATGCCCTTGTTGCGCACACCTTTTGAAAGGACGTCCCCCCGGGCCAGGTTGCCGGAGTTACACGAGTCCGACATAATGGTCACCAGCGCCCCGTTCGCCTTCTGGATCTCCTTGTTAAAGAACTCCTTCGTGATGAGTGTCCCATCTGCGAACGAATCGTCCGAAGTCCTCTTTGCGTCGAGGGGAATGATCGCCGAAACCACGTGATGGGTGGAATCAAAGGCGAGGGTGCCGTGTCCACTGTAGAAGAACATCAGCTTGTCAGTGGGTTTCGCGTCCTTCACGAGCCAGGCATCAAACTCGTTGCGGATGTTGGCCCCGGTTGCGGCCGGGTTCGGATGGCCGGAACTATCCACGCCGCCAAGCTCATGGAAGTTCGCATCGGTGAGGTTATAGTAGGTCTCCAGCGCCTTGCGGATCGCCTTGCAGTCGTTCGGTCCGTCGAGGGCGATGAGATCCAACCCCGGCTGCTTGTCGTAGGGCCCCAGCCCCACCAAAAGCACTCGAAAATCTGGACGCGGCGCACTCGGCGACTGGAACATGGCAAGAGTCAACATGGCTGCGGCAAGGCTCATTCCGCGATTATAGACCTTTGGCAAGAGTCGTGCGCTACAGGGTTCGCGCTGGTCTCAGGATTGGGGCCGATCCCCGTAAATAGGGCCGCCCCTCTCAGCCTTGCTGGAGGGGCGGTTGGGGTGGGTGGGGTGTCTGCCCTCCGGCCTAGCCGGAGGGTGACGTCGAAGCATGCGACTCTTTGGAGAGGAGGTAGCGGCGGATGAGAATGTCTTCCGCCTTGGAGATCGCCCGAGCCCTCTCCGGGTCGGTGTCTTTTGCCTGCTCGGCCGCTTTATCCAGCACTCCAAGCCAGTGCTTCAAATCGGTAACTCTGTCTTCCATGGTTCGTCTCTCGCAGGTTGAAGACGCCTTCCCAGCGGGCCGGCGTTCCCGCCGGGGCCAAAGGTCCCATCTCGCGGCGTGGGCGTCGCCGGCACTTGTCGTCCATCCGCGCAATTGGATCATGCCCGCCTTAGGGTTTCTTCGAATACCCGCTGTCGGCGAGCCAGTTCACAAGAAGCTGCGGCCAGCTATTCACCGATGCAAGCTTCGACCGGTCCCCCATGTTGAATCCATGTCCCCCAGCCCGCAGGATATGTGCTTCAATCGGAATGTGTGCGGCGCGGTACCCGGTGATCAATTTCACCACCGAGTCGGCCAGACCGTCATCATCCGCCACGATGGCAAACGCGGGTGGCGCATCTGCGGGAATGTCGGCCGGGATGGCATCTCCGCCCGGATAAATGAACATAGCAAAATTGGGGCGGGCCCGGACGCGTTCAATCGGGTCGTCTGACGATCGGTTTGGCGCTCCAGGGTCGAATGCCGCATGCGATAGAACGACCCCGCCTGCAGAAAAGCCCATCATCCCAATCCGGTCCGCGTCAAGGCCCCACTGCGCTGCGTGCGCGCGAACGTATCGCATTGCTCGAAGGGCGTCCTGCTGAGGGGCAACGTTTAGATCCAATTTCGAGCCCGCTTCGTTGGGTAAACGGTACTTGAGGACAAACGCCGTGAAACCCAGACTTGCAAGCAGTTTGGCCGGCTTTGTTCCCTCCTCGTCGATCACAAGTTGGACAAATCCGCCTCCCGGCGCGACGATTACGCCGGCGCCGTTGGCGGTTCCAGGCACAGGCGGATATACGGTTAGCGAAGGATTTTGAATGTTGGCGATGGACCAGGGGTGAAGGCGGGTCTCGGGCTCGTCCTTTCGAACTTCGGAGCCAGGGGCTCCGTTAGGCCAGAGATACAAGACACGTGGCGTCGATTGGGCCATCACCACACCGGCGGCCAACCCTAGCAACATGGGCATGTGGGACAGATTACCCATCTAAAAGCCAAACCGCCCCTTCGGATTGGGGCCGAAAGAGGCGGATGGTTTGGGTGGTTGTGAGGTCGGTTCGATGTCGTGTGAATTAGCCGCCCAAGGGGTTTCGGGTTGGCGGCTCCTTTGAAAGCAGGTAGCGACGAATGAGCACGTCTTCGGCCTTCGAAATGGCGCATGCGCGTTGTGGGTCGGTGAGGCGAGCACGATTGGCCGCATTTTCCATGACCCCTATCCAATGCCTAAGATCGGCAATCTTGTCTTCCATGGTTTGTCTCCATGGGGAATTACGCAATCCAGCCCCCAAAGTGCGGTCAACCGCCAAAGGTCCCGTTGGAGGGCGGACAGTGTGCGCCGAGGGCGGGCCCGAGGATCAGGGCGACCGCTACGAGAATCGCGCCACTCGGGGAGGCCTCGACTCCTTTAGGGTCAGTTCGTTTTCGATCACCGACGGCCCTGTGACGAGCCCGGAGCTCAGAATTAGGCGCTGGACCGTCGTGAACAAGCTGGCGCAAGGGGGACCTGACGCCCTCCCGGAGGGGGCGTCGTCGGCGCGATTTGCTTACTTGGTTTTGTCCACGATGTCGTGCACCGAGTTAGAAAGCTTGGCCAAGGCGGCGATCTGGTTGTCCAGGTCCCGGGTCAACGAAGTGAACTGCTCGACCTGGGCGCTCATTTGATGGGCGGATGCACTGACCTCTGAAGCCGAGGCGCTGTTCTCTTCGGTGATTGCAGCGATGTTCTCGATGACGCCGTTGATCTCCCGGACTTCCGACTCGACCGCCTGAAGGCGCGTGGAGTTTTCGTGGGCGACCTGTCCGACGGAGGCCATCGCCTCAGCGAGCCGCTTGCTCTCCTTTGCCGCCGAGGTGGACGAGGCGGCGATGCCTTCCAGGCACGCGGCGGCTTGGCCAGTCACGGAGACCGCATCGGCCACGCCTTCCATCGTCTTGCCCATGGAAACGCTGGCTTCCTTGGTGCCCTGTTGCACGGCCCGAATCAAATTGGCAATTTCTTTGGTGGCGGAAGAGGAGTCCTCAGCCAGCTTGCGAACTTCGTCGGCGACGACCGCGAATCCGCGACCATGGTCCCCTGCGCGCGCCGCTTCAATGGCCGCGTTCAAGGCAAGCAGATTGGTTTGTTCCGCGATGGCGTCGATGGTCTGGACGATCCGTCCGATCTCTGCCGATCTCTTGTCCATCTGGCTCACGCGCTCGGCGGTCTCTTTGACGGCGGCCGAGACGGTCTCGATCGCCTGAATGCGTTGTCGGATCTCCTGCCAAAGCGCGGCCTGACTGGCGATCTCGCCAATCTTGCCCTGGACCTCGGCAGCAGCGGCATCGGCCTTTGTGAGCGATTCGTTTTGGGTCTTCACGCCGCGGACCATCTCTCCGCTGTTTTGGGCGAGGTTTTGCATCGAGCGGAAGGCGCGCTGGGCGGCTTCGGCCTGGGTGGCAGCGGCGATCGCCAACTGCTCGCAAACATTCGAGACCTCGCTGGTGGCAAGGTGTGATTCTTGGGCGCCCTCATGGAGCTGCTCGCTTGTGACCTTGAGGGTGGCGCCGATGGAGACGGTTTCCTTGGAGACCTTCGCGATGACGCCGGTCACGTTATCGAGGTAGGTCTCGGTGATCAGACTCTGGTCGAGGTTGAACGCCTTCTGAAGGGCGCAAATCGCGGCCGTCAGTAAGGAAGGCCTGAACTTGTAAGCCGACGTGAGGTAGGGGATGATCGTATCGATGTAGGTGCTCATCGACGCGAAAAACCACTCGGCGGGGAGATTGACCCGAGCGTGGACCTCGCCAATGGCGTGACGGCTTTGAAAATACTTCTCGTCAAACTCAGCCCGGAAAATCTCTGCAAAGTAATCAGGGTTGGTCTTCTTCAGGCGCTCGATTGATGTGTTCGCCTCCTGAACGATCTGAACGACCTCCGGGAATTTGAGCAGGTGCTCATAGAAGGCTTCCACAATTTGGTTCAAGTGTGGCTCGAGGACGGGCTTGAGTTGCCGGAGCACGGCACGATCTGCGTCCGTGATGCGATAAGCCTGCAGGCGAAGGGACCGATTCTGGTCGGAAGAAGTAAGCGGTTGATATGCCAGTGCCATACGAGAAAAACTCCCAGGTTGAATATCGGTGCTGCGACGGTCGGACCGCAGGCCCAGATGGTCCCCGTCTTCTACAATAGGAACATGCCAGGTAAACCCACGTTGAGCCCATCGAAGTTCAGCATTTACCTGGCCTGCCCGCAGCGCTACCGATGGACCTTCGTCGACTCTCGGGGGAAGTTCTACATGCGCACAAAGAGCGCGTTTTCCTTTGGAACCGCGCTGCACCGAGTGCTGGAGCGATTTCACGATTCGGGTGACTCTGGCGTTGAAACGGTTCACGAGGCAGTGGCCGCCTTAGAGGAGAATTGGCTGGATGCTGGGTTCCACAACGCAGAGGAAATGAACGACGCCCTAGGGGAAGGCCAGGCGATTTTGGAACGATATGTCGAGGAAGCGACCCTGCGCCGAGCGTCAGCCAACACCATCGCCGTTGAGCGAACCCTCCGGCTGGATTTCCCCTCGTTTGAAATCGTGGGGCGACTGGATCGCATCGATGAACACGAGGACGGAACCATCGAAGTTGTCGACTACAAATCGGGTCGGAGCACCGTCTCCGTCGCCGACGTCCAGTGCGATCTGGCGATGGGCATTTATCAGCTGATGCTGAGAAAGCACTATCCGGGCCGGCCGGTTAGGGCCTCTCTTCACGCGCTCCGAACCGGGGAACAGGCGTCGGCGTCGCTCACCGACGAGGAAGCAGACGAACTCCGCGAAGACCTGGAACGCCTGGGGACGATGATCTTGGAGGGCGGCGCCATGACCGAGCGGCCAGTGTTCAAGGGCATCTGCCCGCGCTGTGACTTCATCCCCCTCTGCCGCCGCAGCCCGGCATTTTGCGAAGCAGAGGCGTTGGCGAAATCATAGGTTCCACCCCGAATCAGCCTCCGCCCCTTAATCGAATTGGGCCGACGTCCCGGCCAACACGGACTGGACGGCCAACCCATTCGGGGTTCGGCGGCGGTTCTATGGTTGGGTTCTCCGACGTGCCGATCCACTGCGGTCCGATGTCGTATAGTTACCTAACATGAAGTTGCCCAAGTGGACTCCAATCGTTTTGCTCGCCCTCATTGGAGGCTGCAGCTCGGATTCCGCGGCCCCAGCCGCCAAGACGCTCAAGGTCGCTCTCCTCACGCCCGACCAGATCAGCGACGCCGGTTGGAGTGCAATGGCTTACGACGGGCTCATGCAGATCAAGAAGGACATGGGCGCCGAGGTGAACAACGAGGTGGCGGAAGACCCCGGCGCGATCACGGAAGCGATGCGCGCCTATGCGCAGAAGGGCTACGACATCGTTTTTGGGCACGGGTTTGAGTACAACGCCCCGGCGATCAAGGTCGCCAAAGACTTCCCGAAAACCGTCTTCGTGAGCAGTTCCGGAGGCGAAACCGCCCCCAACGTGGGCGCGTTTCGCTTCTACTTGGAACAGGGGTTCTACCTTGCCGGATACATGGCGGCTTCCATGAGCAAAACGGGGAAGATTGCCGAGATCGGCGGCGACGACGTACCCAGCATCCGTTCCACCTTCGATGGCTTTGAGGCGGGCGCCAAGGCGGCCAAGCCCAACATCGTGATCATCACCAAGTTCACCGGCAACGGGAACGACATCGCCGCCGCGAAAGAGGCCACGCTTGCGGCCATCTCCCAAGGCGCCGATTTTGTGATCCATCAGGCCGACGCGGGCGCCCAGGGCGTCTTCGATGCCTGCAAGGCGAAGGGCGTGTACGCTCTTGGATCGAACCTCGACCAGAACAATGATGCCAGCGGCGTCGTCATCGCCTCGGCCGTCATCGATGCCGGACCTGCCTTCGAAACCCTCGCCAAGGAAGTGCAGGCAGGCACCTTCAAGGGAAGCATCGAACTGATGGGGATGGACACCGGCGCCATTGACTTCGTGATCAATCCGAAGCTGCAAGACAAAGTGCCTGCAGCCCTCGTGACCAAACTCGCCGACCTGAAGAAGCAGATTGCGGCCGGGACGATCAAAGTGCCGATGAGGAAGTTCTGAGTCTAGCTGGCGGGCCGGACCGGGAACCGGTTCTTGCCGTAGGCTCGGTCAGCAAGCGATACGGATCGGTCCGTGCCTTGGATGGGGTCTCGGCTCAGTTCTTCGCGGGAGAAATCCACGCCGTGCTGGGCGAAAACGGAGCCGGCAAATCGACGTTGATGGGAGTGCTGGGCGGATTCATCACCCCAGACTCCGGAGAGGCTTCCTTTCGGGGCGTGCCGTGGCGGTTCGGAGACCCATTTCGGGCCAAGGAACTTGGCCTAGATATGGTGCATCAACACTTCACGTTGGTGCCAGCGTTCACGGTAGCGGAAAATCTTGCCCTTGCCCGTTTGAATCATTTGGGCCGTGTACTCGATATCCCGCGCTTAAGCCGCAGGGCCCGCGAATGGGCGGCCGATCTTGGTTGGGAAATTGATCTCGACGCCAAGTCCCGAGAGCTGCCCGTGGGCGCCCAGCAGCGGGTAGAAATCCTGAAAGCCCTCAGCGGCGATCCGGCAGTGCTCGTGCTTGACGAGCCCACCGCCGTTCTCTCGCCCGCCGAGGTTGCCGACCTTTTCCGGGTGCTCAGGCGCCTACGCGACCTTGGCACCGCCGTTCTCCTGATCGCCCATAAACTCTCGGAGGTGATGTCGGTCGCTGACCGGGTAACCGTCTTGAGACGGGGGCGGCACATCGCGACGGCAGCGCTTTCCGAGACCACTGCCGAGCAGTTGGCGACCTGGATGGTCGGCGAAATTCCGCCTTCCCTCGAGGCAGGCCGTGGAACCGCTGCCGGCCCGGGGCTTAAGGTCGAGGATCTGGTGGTTGCTGGAGACCGGGGCGAGGTCGCCATCCAAGGCATTGGTTTTCAGATCGGACGTGGGGAAGTGCTCGCCTTTGGAGGAGTGGATGGCAACGGGCAGGTGGAGTTGGCCGAAGCACTTGCTGGGGTCCGTCAACCTCGCCAAGGAAGTATTCGACGGGAATCAGGCGGCGAAGTTGCCTATATTCCCCAGGATCGGCGGGAGGATGGGCTCGCTCTCTCGCTCTCGGTGAGCGACAACATGCTGATCGTGGGTCATCGGCGCATGGATCTTACGTGGGGCCCGTTCCTACTCCTGCGTAAGGTGCAAGTCTGGGTAAGAAACCTTATCGAAAGATTTCAAATTGTGATTGGTTCGCCGAGCGCTCCGGTTCGGAGTCTGAGTGGTGGCAATCAGCAGAAGGTCGTGGTAAGCCGGGCTCTCGATCGGTGTCCCGACTTGCTTATCGCGGTCAACCCCACACGCGGATTGGACCTGAAGGCTACCGATTACGTGCATCGAAAGATCCTGGAAGCCCGCGATAGCGGGGCGGTGGTTGCCCTCATTTCCGCCGATCTGGATGAGATCGCGGCCCTCGCGACAAGGACGGTGTTCCTCAGCCGAGGCAAGCTCCTGGAGGGAAATGCGGCGGCGGGCCTTACCGGAGGCGCGGTTTGAGCCTTGCGAGAATGGGCCGCGGCGTTGGCCTGGTGGTTGGCCTTTTTCTGTGTTTGGTGCTCACGTTCGCGGTATTTGGGCTGCCCATCGGAGACTCCCTCCGCCTTCTGGCCCAGGGCGCGTTTGCCGACAAGTTTGCCGTGAGCCGCACCGTCGTCAAGTCGGTTCCTTTGCTGGTCACTGCCCTTGGCATCGTGGTGGCATGGCGCGCGGGCATGTACAACGTCGGCGGAGAAGGCCAGTTCATCGCCGGAGGGTTGGCAGGAGCGTGGGTTGCCAAGGCGATGGCCTTCGCTCCCCATGGGGCGCCGGCTCCACTGATCACGTTCGCCATCCTAGTGGCCTGTGCGGTGGGAGGCGGCGCCTACGGTTGGCTGGCTGGCCTGCTCTATACGCGGCGCGGGGTAGAGGTGGTGATCTCCACCATCCTCCTCAACTTCGTGGCTCAGCAGATTCTCGGTTGGTTGGTAGCGGGGCCGCTTCAGGAGCGTGTGCACCAGTTGCCCGAGACCGACCAGCTTCCCGATGCCTGGATGCTGCCTAGGATCGATCCCCAAACCGACTTTCATCTCGGCATCGTGATCGCTCTGCTCAGCGCGGTGGCGCTCTATGTCTATCTCTTTCGCACCAAGGCGGGGTTCGAATTGCGCTTGGTCGGCGCCAACGCTCGCGCCGCGCGCGCCAATCGGGTGCCCGCCAAGCGGGTGCAAGAGCGGGCGATGATGCTCTCGGGAGCGCTCTGCGGTCTGGCCGGCGGCATCGAATACACGGCCATGGCGGGACAATTGGGCACCGCCTTCAGCCAGAACTGGGGTTTCCTGGCTATCCCAGTGGCCCTCCTTGGCGGATTGCATCCGCTCATCGTGATTGTCAGCGCCCTGTATTTCGGCGCCTTGTTTGCGGGGTCGGAGCAGTTGGCTAGGTTCACCCCCGCCGGTTCAACCCTTGTCTATATCATTCAGGCGGTGGCGGTTCTTGGGTTCGTTTCTTTGAATGCCTGGCAAGAGCGCCGCCAGACCCGACAGGAGGGAGCATGACGATCGATCCTCTTCTTGTGCTTCAGTTTGCCGCACCGGTGGCCATGGCGGCGGTTGGGGAGACCATCCATCAACGCGCGGGAGGACTGAACATCGGCATCGAAGGATGCATGCTGGCGGCCGCCTTTGCTGCCACTCGCGTGTGCGATTTAAGCGGCTCGCCATGGCTGGGCCTTGGCGCCGGGATTGCCGCAGGTCTTGTTCTGGCGGCCATCTCAGGCATCTTCACCATTTGGCAGGCGATCGACCCCGTTGTCGTCGGCACCGCCATCAACCTGTTGGCCCTGGGACTGACCGGCACACTTTATCGAGCGGAGTATGGCGAATCGGGGCGCTTGCTCAGTGTTGCCAAGTTGCCTGCGTTTGCCGGACTCGATGCGGGCCTTTGGTTTCTCCTATTAAGCCTTCCCGTTGCCTGGTTTGGGTTGATGCGCACCCAATGGGGCCTGGCCCTGCGGGCGGCCGGGGAGGCCCCAAAGGCGGCGGAGGCCGCCGGCTATCGAGTGGCTCGCCTGCGCCAAGGCGCCCTGTGGATTGGAGGGGCATTTGCCGGTCTGGCGGGCGCCTATCTCGCCCTTGGGATCAATGGGTCGTTTTCAGAGAACTGCACCGCCGGCCGTGGCTTTGTCGCGATCGCGATGGTGACGTTTGGCAGGTGGCGTCCCGTCTGGGTGTTTGCGGCGGCGATGCTGATCGGGTTTGCCGAGTCGCTCCAGTTTTCGCTCCAGAGCAATCAGGTTCCATTTCAATTATGGGTGGCGCTTCCGTACGTGCTGGCGCTGCTGGTTTTAGTTTTCGCGGGCAAAGGAGCGCCGGCGCCGGGCGCGTTGGGCGTTCCCTATCGTAGAGAAGCATGATGCCCGAGCCCATCGTCCATATGACCCGCAAAGTTGGCTTTTCGGCCGGCCACCGGTATTGGATTGGCAGCCTCTCGGAGGCCGAGAATCGGGCTCTGTTCGGGCGGTGGGCCTCGCCCTTCAACCATGGCCACAACTACGGCCTAGCGGTGACCGTGGCAGGACGCGTTGATCCCCTGTCCGGCATGATCGTGAACATCAAGGATATCGATGAGGTGCTCCAGCGTCACATCGTGGCCCGTTTCGACCAGAAGAGCCTGAACGATGAGACGCCCGAGTTTTCCCAGAACCCGCCTTCCGTCGAAAACATCCTCTTGCAGATCTGGCACCTGCTCGACTGCCGCTTGCCTGCCGAGGTTCACCTTTTCGCGCTACGACTTGAGGAGACCCCTCTGCTTTACGGAGAAATGGATATCGCTCACCCCCCAACCCTGACTCGCATATATGAATTCGCCGCCTCCCACCGTCTGCACGTAGCCGACCTATCGGAGGAAGAGAACCTTAGGCTCTTTGGGAAATGCAACAACGCCGCCGGCCACGGCCACAATTACGTGTTAGAGGTCACGGTAGAGGGCAAACTCGACCCCCGAACCGGGATGAGCGTCGATCTCGAATCGTTGGATGCGACAGTGGAAGGCGAGGTCTTGCAGCGCTACGACCACAAGAACCTGAACGTCGATGTTCCGGAGTTTCAATCGAAGACGACCACCAGCGAGGTGGTCGCGCTGGAGATCTTCAATCGACTCCAGGCCAAGGTGCCGGGCGTTCTGAAGCGCATCCGCCTGCACGAAACCGCTCGCAATGCCTTTGAGGTCTCGGCGCCATGAAGCGCGTGCTCATGACTGGGGCCAGCAGCGGTATTGGTCGGGCGGCGGCTTTGGAACTTGCCAAGCGCGGCTGCGACGTGGTGGTAACCGGCCGGAATGTGGAGGCGCTCACCGCCGTTTGGACCGCGTGTGGGGGTGGCGCGGTGGTTGCAGGCGAACTCACCAAAGACGAGGATCGGGCACGGATCGTCGAGAAGGCGTTCGCCGGGTTGGAAGGCGTCGAGCCGATCTTGGTGAACGCGGCGGGCATCGCTGAATTTGGCGAGTTCTTGAGCCTCTCCTCCGAGTCCCTTGAGGCCCAGATTGCGGTAAACCTCCTTGCGCCCATGCACCTATGCCAATTGGCGTTGCCCTACATGGTCAAGGAGGGAAGCGGGCACATCGTCAACGTACTCAGCATTGTCGCCGAACTGCCGCTTGCCGGGGCAAGCGCCTACGCCGCCTCAAAGGCGGCCCTGAGAATGTTCGGCAAGGTGATTGCGACTGAGTACCGGCGTCAGGGCGTCCGGGTCACCGGCATCCTCCCGGGCGCCGTGAACACCCCGATTTGGGACGGCATCGGTTCCAACGGCCCGAACCGGGCCGATATGCTGACGCCGGAGGCGGTCGCCACGGCGATCGCCGACGTCATCATGTCCCCGCCTGATCGCAGCTTCGACGAGATCACAATGATGCCGCCGAAGGGATTCTTGTAGGCCTGGACGATCCCAGGCGATTAGCTAAGAGCTTCTCGGCTTTGCGCGTGATGCAGTCCATCATGGATAGCATCGCAAGCATTGGCGAAGCTGACGATACGCTCGACGAGAGCGTTGTATGTTGCGTGCGCTCCACCCGGATCCCGTGCCTCGATCATCGCATAAAGAGCGTGTTCGCGCGGACGCGGAGCATCGTTCTCGGGAACGGAGACGCCGAGTTCGCGCAGTCTTGGACCGGCGATAAGGACGAGGAGCGCCTCCTCTGTGCATCGCCCGAACGAAAGGTCGGATAGACCACGCTCAACGAGATCACCGCCTGGCAGCAGCGCAAAGTCGATACTCATATGCTTAACGACGCAACGAAAGCCTCCACTTTCGCCCAAAATCGATCCTTGCTTACCGCCGGATAGCGGATCAGGTCGGGCAACAGTTGTTGGGCGCATGTCGCCAACAGATCTGGCGCGACCTTGCCCAACTCGACCAAATGACGCGCGTCGCTCAGGTCGGTCTCGTGGCCACGCAATATCTTTGCGAGGGCCTGGGAATAGAAGTCGTAATGGTAGAAATCGACCCTGCCGCAGCGGCGAATGAATTCGCTTCGCTCATGCCATCCCGGCAGCGGGGGAAGAAACAGATCGGGGGATGCAAGTTCAACGTTTACCTCTAGCCGGTCTTTGAGGATTGCGATGGTCTCGAAGATGCCCAAGGGCTCGGGGTCGAGCTTGATATCGATATTGAGGGTCTGGGTTCGAATACCAAGCAGCACGGCGGTCGAGCCCCCGACGAGGTAGATCGTTCCTGGCCCTTTTGGCCATGCGGCCGATTTCCGTCATAAAGGCACCCAGCTTTTCTGGATCCACCGCGAATCGCATAATTCATTGTGACCGCTTGGGGCATCACGTCCAAACACTACCGGAGGTCCTCGACGAGGGGCCGCCTGCCTTCCGGCGGCTCGTAGGGTCCGGGCCAGTCTCTACCCAGGGCCAAACGATCTAGTTGCTGCAACCCATTCGGAACCTGGACAATACTATGTGAAAGGTGGTGGAAATCCTATGATGTCTCGGAAGGTATTGATCGTCGCGGTGTGTGCGGTAGGTGTGGGTACCTATGCGTGCGTGACCGCCATTCGAAATAGCGTGAACATGCTGCACAAAGTGGCCCAATCGGTGCCCAAGGGCTCCATCGATCTTTCCCGAATCATCGATTCCGCCGGATTACAGGGCTCTGGTCGCCTCGCCTCGAAGTCCTACGCGCTGGATAGTTTCGACAGCATCACCGCCGGGCCTTCCATCGTGTTGAATTGCCGCATCGGCAGTCCGCAGACCGTGAAGGTCTCCGCCGATGACAATTTGCTCCCATATATGGAGATTTCCGTCGATGACGGATCACTCAAGATCGAGAGCAGCCGGCCATTCTCGACGAGCCATCGCATCCAGGTTGACGTCACGGTCCCGTCCCTGAAGGCTTTAACCCTAAGTGGAGCATCAACCGGAAAGGTGGGTGGCGTGTCCTCGTCGTCGTTCGATCTCGACCTGAGCGGCGCGTCCCACTGCGACCTCGACGGCCAACTGGGCGCGCTCGACGCCGAAATCACCGGATCAAGCTCGGCGACCATCAACGGGGGCACCCTCACAAAGCTGACCCTCGAATGCTCCGGCGCCAGCAACCTGACCGCAACGGGAAGCGCCACCTCCCTGGATCTCGATATCTCAGGCGCCTCGGGCGCCGACCTCAAGGGGCTGCAAGCCAAAGACGCGGCCATCGACGTGAGCGGAGCCTCCTGGTGCGACTTGAAGGCTTCGGGTGAGGTGTCCGGTGACGCGTCGGGGGCCAGCCGAGTGACCGCCGTTGGAGGGCCGAAGATGTCCGTGGACTCTTCGGGCTTCAGTTCGGTCAATGCCTCCTAGCCGATGAACGATCGCCTCGAGAACCTCTGGTCGCTCGTTCGCGAGATTCCCTTTGGCCGGTGCGCTTCCTACGGTGATATCGGACGCGCACTGGACCACCCCATTTCCGGCCTCCTCGTGGGCCGCTGGATGCGCAGCTCAATCGATGGTGTCCCTTGGTGGCGAGTGGTCCTCAAGAGCGGGGCCATCGCCACCGACAAACTCGACCCCGAACTCGGGATGCGGCAGCGCCGCCTCCTAGAGGCAGAGGGAGTGCCGTTCGTGGCCGACCGGGTGGACATGCGGGCGGTGGGATGGAGTCCAGACTGACCTGGCCTGCGATCACGGGCTTGTATATCCCTGTTCGCTTCCGGGGTTGGGGCCCATCACGCGGAGCGGGCGTTTATGGCGCCCTGGGTTTGGCCGCGTAAACAAGGCTGTTGCCAGCCCAATCCTCCATTCTCCGGAGGGGTGAGATACTCCGGGATCTACTGCGCCTTCTTCACATTCTTCACAAAGTATCCGCCGCCTACAAAGAACACCGCCGCCATGAGAAACACCAGCGTGTAACCGAGGGGGGACGTCGGTGTGTGGTTGCCGACTCGTTCGCCGCGAAGCAAGAACTGCTCCAGGATGAGGCCGGTGGCAAGGGGCGCGATCTGCTGGGGGAGGGTCATTGCAACGTGCCAGACCCCCATGTCTTTGCCCGCCTCGCCCTTGGTGGGGAGCACGTCGGTGCCGAGGGCCCAGTCCACGCTCAGGTAAGCGCCATACGCAAGGCCGAAGACCATCGCAATCGACGCCGCCTCGGGCAGGGTTTTGCAAAAGACGAGGAGCAGGGAGGCGGCTGAAATCGAGCCGCAAGCCCAGTAGACAATCTTCTTGCGCCCGATGCGATCACTGATGCGACCGAAGACAATTCCCGTGATGGTCGAGCCGGCGAGGATGACGGCGCCAATGAGGGCGGTTGTCTTGGCGGGCGTCGGGTCTCGCAAGATGTCCTGAACGTAATAGAGCAGGAACGGTTCGACGGCGTAGAAACCCATCATGATGAACGCCCGCGTGATCCACACCCAGAGGAAGTCGTTGGAGCGCATCGGGCTCCAAAGGTCGGCCAGATAGCTCTTCCACTGGATGGACGGAGGGCCGTTGACGAGGCGAGTTTCCTTCATGCCCGCCCAGCTCACGGCGGTAAAGAACAGCAGCACTCCGATGACGATCTCAAAGTACAGATTAGGCTTGAAGGCCAGGGGGAACGCCACCAG
>Ga0302320_10008283_pt1 | contig 22671 bp, 15 predicted proteins | sample Bog_T0_3_FD_202130 | JGI IMG/M metagenome (GOLD analysis project Ga0302320, IMG submission 202130) | Peat permafrost microbial communities from Stordalen Mire near Abisko, Sweden - Bog_T0_3 | ecosystem: Environmental > Terrestrial > Soil > Wetlands > Peat | place: Sweden: Abisko, Stordalen Mire... | reverse complement strand
GATTCATGTCATCGTAAGGCACACCCCCCGGAATCGTCTCATTTGGTCCGGCCTCAACATTGTGGCGTCCGTTAGAAGTAAGCATGTAAATCGACCACGGCTTGTTCGACGATACATTGGTCATGCTTACCATCTCGCGGGATACGTGCTGCAAAATCACAGTGCAGGAACCCGCAGCAGACGGAAGACAGTTACTGGCATTGGATGGATATACAAAATGCTCGTTCTTGACGGTGTAGGCTGGCTGCGGCCATGCAGCAGTCCATGTGCAAGTACCGTCCGTGACCCTATTTGTCAGTGTGGTCGGCCACGTTGGTTCAGCCGTGCCGCTTGTGCAGGAGCCTGTGGACTTATAAACAACCCCATTCAGAACAGTGGGGAAAATGTAGTTATTCGTCCCTGCGGTGTAAGTGGTGGACGGTGCCCACGTAGCGAGGAAGTTCGCAATCCTGAGGAGATTCGTTGGTCCGCTTCCCGGTTCGTAGAGATTGCCTTCAATGTCCACGTTTTCCAGGTTGCCTGAAGGAGGAGCCAGAATCCTGCCGGCACCGGCACCAGCGCCACCTGTGAATGTATTGTTCTTAATCGAAGACGTACCGTGGATTACGGTGTCGTTTTCGCACCAGGTCGTTACCGGGTAGCACACCACGGAGTTTGAATCCAACCCGCCCGCGATGTTGATCCCTCCACCGCCGATCATTTTGTTACTTTCAAAATGAACGCGATCAAGGGTGCCAATCGTGTTTTGCGAGCCCATGCCCCCAGTATTCTTGCAGGTATTGCCGAGTACCCATACATCCCACACGCCAGCGCCTGTGGAGCCGATATTGAAGCAGAAGTTGTTCGTTCCACCGTTAGGCATGGTGCCGTCAATTTTATTTCCTCGAAACATTCCACCCCTGCCGCCGTACTCAACACCTTGCCCAGCCATTGAAACTTCGTTGTCATGCACGAAAACGTGTGCGCCGTTGTAGTTTATGCCGGCGGTTGTCAAGGCGTAAGCAGGGCCGCCGTTGCCGCAGGGCCCGAACTCACTATTCCGTAATTCGTCGCCATAGTTGTGCGCGCCGCCACCGTCTACGCCGCACTCATAAGAATAGCCAATCACGCGCAAATCTTCAGCTAACGCTTTGAATGTCTGGTAAAGACCAAAAGCCTGCTGCACAGTAGTCGGGTACTTCACTTGCCGAATTTCTAAGTCCTTCAGGGATACTCCCACTACGCTCTGATCGGCAGCGCCGGAAACCGAAAAATAAACAATCGGGACATTCCCGTTCATGGGATTGATGTTCCAGTTCTCAAGTGCACTGAGTGAGCGCCCCATGCCTTTCACGCCGACGTTGGAGCACCCAACGGTTACGCCAGTAGTAAGGCTCCTGCCAACCGGAACGTAGACCGTTCCTTTACCGGCTGCGCACGCCGCATTGATTGCCGCTTGAATATAGCTTGTATCGTCATGCCCCCACACCACGCGCTCGGAGCCCCTCACACTGTTCAAGGCCGCCGCGGCAAGCGTGATCCTGTTCCCGGCGCTATAGCTGGCGATCCTTGTTGAGAGTGGTTGTACGAAGCCGTTATTTGTCGGCCCCGCTCCGTACACGGCAATTACTTTGCCCACATCGGGCGAAGCGAAGTGGTTTGAAGCGCACGAGAGTATCGCACTGCCAGAGGTCATAGAGCAGTCAGACTGTACCCGGCTCCACGCACCATAGCCATCCCCAAGTGCTTGACCGTCCACTTTCGCGCCATAGGTGCGGATATCGAACCGTGAGGTGTCTTTGGCGAACGCATTGGAGTTGGGAAGCCAGCCAGCAACCCGCATGAATTGACCGCAGGCGAGCAGAATGCACAGGAACCAGAAAATAAGCAGTCGTTTCGTCGGCGTCTTCATGGCCATGACCTCCCTGGCAACTCCTTCTTTAGATTCCAGGAACGGTGTCTCAAACAGGTGTCAGAGATAATCGCAAGAAAAACAGATCATGACCGCCGGAATGGAGCGACAAATTTCCGGCGAAATGCCAGCACCCGTTCCGTTCTGCGAAAACCGATACCACGATAGAGTTTACCCAGCATTCCTGCTTCCGGGACTTGAAAATTGGGGTCCAGTTTGAAAATCCAATCAGCCACCTCGCATGCTTCATCCAGATGTGTATACGCGATCCAATGCGCCAATGGCCAAAGAGCGCGAGCGGCAGCTTTCTTCCTCCGGAGAGTGAGTTCGCCTTGCGCCTCGAGCAGCGTCAATGCCTTCCGGTAAATCTGGAGATGTTGATAGTTGGTTACAACTGACCTGGGTCCATTTTGAAATTGCAGTCTGTTCTGTGTGTGATGGCGCCACCCAAAAGTCGGCTGATCATACACTGCCACCTTTGGCTTGGCCATTGCCATCTCAATGACAAACATTCGGTCTTCGCGAAAAGCAAATTCCTGACGGAGCGGAATCCCCGCGATGAACGATCTGCGGAATAAGTAGGCATGGCGCACAGAGCTGTCGCATTCGCCCAGTTGCTGGGCGATAAAATCGTCGCAATTGACCCATGGGCTGTCTCTGATCAGCTGCTCCGCTTCGTTATAAACCTCATGTCCTGCGACGACCACATCGGCGTTCTCTTTGCGCGCCAAAGTCAATTGTGCGTCAGTCGCTCCCGGCAGCAACCAATCGTCCGAATCCAGAAATCGAACGTACTCGCCCTGGGATCTCGCGAAGCCGGCGTTCAGCGCATGATCCTGGCCCCAGTTGGCCTGACGTATGGCAACAATATCTTCCTGCTGCTGCAACCACTCCCAGGTGCCATCCGTACTGCCGTCATCAACAACGATAATCTCCGTTCGGCAAATGGTATTCCGGCACGATTCAACCGCCTTGGGCAGACACCACAACCGGTTAAAGGTGGAAATGATAACGCTTACATCAAACATTCAATCCTCACTCGCTCTCGACTCATTTTCCGCACTGCTCAAGAGGCCTGCACACCCTCCTCCGGAGTCAAGTTTTTCCAGCGATATGCTATCCTAGGCTCACAAGTCCTACAAAAAGCATACATGGTTCGTGGCTTGTTCGATTGCCGCTATGCGTATCATATCTACGCCCGCTTGCACGTTCGTGACGTTGCTGTTGCGAAGGCACGCGCGAGGATTGGAGCCATTGTCTTAAATGGTTGCACTGATAACTTCCACCATCGCGCCAGGTCGGAAAGAACTTCTGGGTGGCGAACCGCGTTCTTTCTTCAGTCCCGGCGAACGGTACGAGCAGACGGTAAGAACCGTATTGTCCCTGAAGGCGCACGGCATCGGCGAAATATTCTTGGTGGACAACTCAGACGATGGCGTGCCAGTTGAATATGCCGATGGACTTGCGGGCATGGGAGTCAAGGTCCTTCCCGTCCAGCAATATCAGTTCGGGAACAAGAGCGTCAACGAAGTTTTGTTAGTGCTGTATGCCTTGCGTTACTTACCCGACGGTGTGCCCGTGCTCAAGATCAGCGGCCGGTATTTCTTGAATGGCCGCTTCTTGCCCCCGGACCGTTTCCCGGAGGATTTCATCGTGAAGCCGCACCGGTTCGGCAAGAGGGGCGGCATAGTCTCCACCCGGTGCTATCTGGCCAGGGACAAGAGAATATTGGAGATTACGCTGAAGCAAGTCCTCGCCGAAATGTACGTCTACAATGCCAGGGTCGTGGGGCCAAGGAGTTTGGTCAATTTCTTGAAGCAGATCTTCAACCCATCATCGATTGCAGAGACCAGCATTTCCATCGAAGGGGCGTTGTGCCTCGTCCTGCAATACAACCGCAACCGCGTGAGATTTCTGGATACGCTCGGGGTTGGAGGCGCTGGGTCGAGCGCTGGCGACAGCTACGAGGAATAAGCACTGGAAAAGTGTGCCCGGCGTTCCTGGAACTGATGAAGGAGGCACAGTGAGGGTATCTTTACATCTCATGTGGGCGATTGCAGAATGAATGAGCATCCTCCGGTATCTCTAGAATGAAAATAGTTCACGCGCTGGCCTGGTATTTTCCCGAACACATCGGCGGCGCGGAAATCTATGTCAATGGCTTAGCGCAGCGTTTGAAGAAGCGTGGCCACTACGTGAGCGTCACCGCCCCCTCTCGCGGGGAGGATGGTTCACGCGAGTACGAGCACGAAGGCATCCCGGTATTTCGATATCCGTTACGGGGCGCTAGGGCCAATCGCGACGAGAGTCAGTCGCGAGTCCCGGCAAGCGGCAGTGAGATTCTGCTTGCGCGTCTTGCCCAGAATCCTCCCGACCTTCTGCATGTCCATGCCCTTGCGCCCGGCATCGCCGTCTATGAGATTGAGGCGGTGCGCGCCATGGGAATTCCGGTTATCGTGACCAGCCATCTGGGCGATCTGGGCTATGGCTGCCTGCGCGGAACTTTAATGCATTGGGGAAGGGAATTGTGTGACGGCAAGGTGCGCGTCCTGAAATGTACCGCATGTAGCCTTCATGCTTCCGGTATGCCGAGGGCGTTTACCTACCCTGCGGCTGCCCTGAGCGCAGCTATAGGCCACTTTGCCGCGGCGCTGCCAGGGCCAGTCGGCACGGTACTTGGAACGGCGGACCTCGTACGATACCGTCAAGGGCTTCAGCGCAGGCTGCTGAATGCGGTGGACGCGTTTGTGCTACTGAATCAGGCAGCGTTTGATCGCGTGCTCCTCAACGGCGCACCGCATGAAAAACTGGCGATCAATGGCCTCGGTATCAGCAGTGTCATCGCGCGCAAACCTGCACCGGACCTTTGCCCAACGCCGTTGCCGGTTCGGTTCGGGTATGTCGGTCGCTTCGCCGAGATCAAAGGAGTGATCGAATTAGCAGAAGCCTGGCGCGCCTTGCCAAAGGATCTTCCGGTCACTCTTGAATGGCTTGGACCGGTGAAGTTCGACGAAGCGCGAACGCTCGTAGCTCGACTGAAAGAGATCCTGGGCCGCGATGATCGTGTGCGGTTTGCGGACGCCGTGCCAGCCTCACAAGTGGGCGAAATCATGCGCAATATCGATGTACTGCTGGTTCCCTCGCGATGTTTTGAAGGCGGCCCAACTGTAGTGCATGAGGCTTTTGCCGCTGGTACGCCGGTGGTTGGCACACGGATTGGCGCCATGCCGGAATTGATTCGGGATCGTATCGACGGACGATTGTTGACGCCCGGCAGCGTTTCAGAACTCACGGCGGCGATTCGAGAAATTGCCGCCGATCCCGCAAGAACTGTGGATGCATGGAGGCGAGCCCTGCCCATGCCACGAACCATGGACGACATTGCCGACGATTATGAGAGGTTGTACTTCAAAGTAGTCGAACGTGTGAAACCGTAACGGTAATTGCGCGGTAGTTGTATTTTCAGGTGAACCGCTGCTTCAGCAATGCTAGAGTTGGATGATACATCCAACATGTCGCGCATAACTGTGATCACTGCCGGGCATCTCTCTACCTGCCCACGAATGCTGAAGGCCGCCGAATCGCTGGACGCGGCTGGGCATGAAGTGCGCGTGGTGAGCACCAATTTTGTGGATTGGGGAAGCTCTGCCGACGTGGCTTTGCGTTCGCGCCTCAACATGCAGTGGAGGGTGGTGGACTACTCCCGCAGTACCGGGAACTGGCTGCGGATTCGCGCTGGCGTTCGATATCTTGCGTGCAGAAATTTGTGCAGGGCATTCGGACCGGAACCGCAACCGGCCTCATTGCTCGGTCGCGCCACTACCCGAGTTCTATCCGAATTGGTCGAGGCCGCGGCAGAAACTCCAGCCGATCTTGTCTACGGCGGTGGAGGAGCATTGATCGCCACTGCGCTTGCCGCAAAGCGCATGAAAGTGCCATACGCTGTGGACCTCGAAGATTTCCACGGAGCGGAACACTCGGCAGCAGACGCGGAAGGTGCTTTTTGCAATCGGCTGGCACAGGCTGCGGAGAAAATCGTGTTTCGAGATGCCGCGATCCTCACCACGGCCAGTGACGCTATCGCAGACAGCTACGTCCGCGCGTACGGCAAACGGCCGCTGGTGATTCACAATACTTTTCCATTACCGGCGCATGAGCCTGAGTTCACACCCGTAGACGGCGCAGGCCTTCGCCTGTATTGGTTCAGCCAAACCATCGGAGCGGGACGCGGATTGGAAGACGCAATTCTCGCCGCAGGCATGGCAGACATCAACTGTGAGCTGCATCTGCGAGGGAAGCCCAGCGGCGGTTATCTTGACCGTTTATCGTCAATGGCGAAAGAGCGCGCGCCCAGGCTGAGATTGGTGCATCATGCCCCGCAACCGCCTGATCGCATGGTAGATCTGTGCCGCGATTATCACGTGGGCCTGGCATTGGAGATCCTCGATCCGCCCAATCGTGCGATTTGCCTGACCAACAAGGCCTTTACTTACATTCTCGCTGGGTTGGCGGTCGTCTTCACCGATACTCCGGGCCAGCGAGGCTTGGCCGAGGACCTCGGATCCGGCGCGTTCCTGTATTCCCCGGGAGACATCGATGCACTAGCGCAAGTACTAAGACTCTGGGCGACCCGTCCCACAGAGTTGCTGGCCGCACGCCGCGCTGCATGGGCAGCTGCTTGCCGGCGTTGGCACTGGCATCACCCCGAAGAAGAAGGAGCCCTATTGCGCGCGGTGCAGGGAGTGCTGCGATGAAAACGCTCAACATAGCCGTTACCGTTGACCCTATGCTCCCGGTGCCTCCCGTTCAATATGGCGGCATTGAGCGGGTGGTTGAATTTGTGGTGAATGGCCTGGTGGAACGCGGCCATTCCGTTACGCTTTACGCCCATCCCGAAAGCCATTGCATGGCAACGCTCGTCCCTTATGGAGTTCCTCCACACTTCTCAAAGGCGGCTCGTATTCAGGAACTGTGGCAGATAGGCTCGAAGCTGAGCAGGGAATTGCGGCACCTCGATGCCATCCTCAGTTGGGGAAGGCTGGCTGCGTTGTTGCCGGTGTTGCCCAATCGTCGCGTCGTAAAGCTGCAGCGCTACTGCCGCGATGGAGTTCCCTGGAGCAGCGTTCGAATTGCCGCTGCGCTGGCAGGTTCTTCGATTGCCTTTGCCGGCGCGTCGCGTAGTGTCTATCGCCTCAAGCCCCGGGCAGACGGATATGGCCGCTGGATTCCCGTGCATGATGGCGTCGATGTAACGAAGTACAAGCCGGTATCGGAAGTTCCTGCCGATGCCCCTTTGGCATTCCTCGGACGGATCGAGCGCTTCAAGGGGGCGCACAACGCAATTGAAATTGCCCGGCGATCCGGAAGGCGTTTGATCATTGCAGGCAACAAGGTGACCAGCGGCCCTGATGGAAACTATTTTGAAGAAGCTGTGGCGCCACATCTCGACGGAGATCAGATCCGCTACATCGGCCCGGTCGATGATGCAGGAAAAAGCGAACTTCTAGGCAATTGCGCCGCGTTCCTCATGCCGATTGAATGGGAAGAGCCTTTCGGTATCGTAATGGCTGAGGCCATGGCCTGCGGAACACCGGTGATTGCGTTTAATCGAGGCAGCGTTCCCGAGGTGGTGCGTGACGGAATCAACGGTTTCCGCTGCCGGGGGATCGATGACGCCGTCGACGCCGTGGCGAAACTGGGCCAGATTGATCGCCGCGCCGTGCGCACCGACTGTGAGAAGCGCTTCTCGTCGGATTTCATCACAGGCGAATACGAGTCGCTGCTGCAGGAGATGGTGAATGCACGTTAAATGTCTACCAGTGAACGAGCAAGATTTGCCACAGGGCTCGCGAGTCGAAAAGACACGAGCGCGGATATGGGGTGTATGGATACTCTGGCTATTCGTGATCGTCATAGCTGGCCTACGTCTGTATTGGAACCGATACACGATGGGGCCCGACGGAGTTAGCTATATCGACGCCGCAGACTTGTTCCGAGGCGGACATTGGATACGCGGCGTTAACGGCCTATGGGGGCCGCTATATTCGTTGCTGATAGCAGGGGTGCTTAGAGTCGCCGCCCCCTTGCGAACGCAAGAGGTAGTAGTCGCGCATGTTGCAAACTTCATAATCTTTATGCTTGGCGCTGGGGCATTCTTGTTCTTCTGGAAAGCCTTCCTTGAGGAGGTTATCAGAAGGATCCCGGCTACGCGAAATACGAGAGACTCAGTTTGGTGGGATGTGATCGGTTGCAGTCTTTATGCATTCACGGCGTTCAACGTCTACACCCTCCCAACAATGAGTCCGGATTTGCTTGTCCAGGCAAGTCTAACCGCCGCTGCGGGCTTTCTCTTGCGGCTGAGTGGCTCGAAGTCCAACTCTGGCAATATCATCGGACTCGGAGCAGTGCTCGGTCTCGGATATCTAGCCAAAGCGGTGGTGCTGCCGCTAGCCATCGTCTTTTTTGTGCTGGCATTCTGGAGAACGGGGCGGACCCGCAAGGCTGTACAAAGATTGTTGCCAGGGCTGGCGGTGTTTCTGCTGATTGCAGCGCCTTACGTCTATGCTATGTCACAGCGCAAGGGGCGTCTTTCACTTGGTGACGCCAGTCGATTGAACTATGCATGGAAGATAAGTTGGGACTATATGCCGGAAGAGATGTGGGACGGTGAACCTGTAGGAACGGGATCCCCCGTCCATCCCCCCCGAAGGATCCAGTCGTCTCCAGACATTTTCGAATTCGCCTCACCGATAGACGGCACGTATCCCCCCTGGCTCGATCCTCCATATTGGAACGAAGGCCTGACCGCTCCATTTCGTCCCGGGAAGCAATTGCGCGCACTCGCTGTGAATTTTGCAACGTTAGCGAAAGTCACGATTCTCGACGACCGTGAAGTTACTTTGTGCTTCTTATTTTTGGTTGTCTGCATTTGGCGCAAGCCCACGGCGAGCGGGATTTCTTCTGAACTAAATTGGACGCTATTTTTGATCGCCGCTGCTGGCTTTGGACTTTATTGCCTTATTCATGTTGAACAGCGTTACTTCGGTGCGCTTGACATCTTCTTGTGGGCTGCCGTGCTAGGCTACGCCGCTCCGAGGTTTACGGAAGACAGAAGGCTTCTGCGTGCTATGGGAATTTCTTTGTTCGTTGCCGTATTGTCCGCAAATGGACTGGTTGTCCGAAACGAATACTCGCACAGGAAGCAGAAGGATACGAACCTGGAAACCGCTGAAGCTTTGCTCGCCCAGGGGATCAAATCCGGTGATCGAGTTGCTGTAATAGGTTCTGGCGCGGAAGCTGCGTGGGCGCAGATCGCTGGCCTTCGCATTACGGTCATGGTCCCGTCCTCCAGGCCCGGGCTCTCGGATTCGCCAGAGGCAATGTTTTGGGAAAACAACCAGAGGATGTCAGAGTCGCTTGCCGTCATCCGTTCCACCGGTGTTGTTGCCGTCATTAGCCAACAGCCACCACCTTTCGAGCAGCGGGGATGGGAGCGGCTCGGCTCAACAACTAGATATGTGCTGAAATTCTGAATCGGTGCAAGTAGCCGCTTTTCGCGCTCAGGGACCGTATCCATGAAGACCGTAGCCATCATCGCGCCAGATTTTTGTCCAAGCTCGATGCCACCATCATTGCGCTCCCGATTCTTCACCGACCATCTGCGGGAGTTCGGTTGGGATCCGGTGGTCATCACGACCGCGCCGGAATTCTATGAGTGGGGCATCGATCCGGAGAACGAAAACCTTTTGCGAGGGGATTACGAGATCATCCGCACGGCGGCGCTATCCGCAACCTGGACGCGAAAGCTGGGCATCGGCGATCTCGGACTTCGTAGCCTGTGGCATCTCTGGCGCGCGCTGGGTGCGCTGGTGAAACGTCGCCCGGTCGACATGCTGCTCATTACCGTGCCGCCTAATTACCCCATGCTTCTGGGACGGCTGGCGAATATGCGCTTCGGGATGCCCTACATCATTGACTTCCAGGACCCCTATGTAACTGACTACTACAAGACGGTTGCCAGCGAGCAACGGCCGCCCAAGTGGCGCGTGGCCCGTGCCGTCGCAGGCCTCGTCGAGCCGTTTTCAATACGGCGCGCCGCCCATCTGGTCTCCGTGGACGCCGCTTACCTCCGCCACATGCCAGAGCGCTATGACTGGCTACATGCAGCAGACATTACCGGAATTCAACTGGGAATTGAGCCCGCCGACTTCGATTACTTGCGCGCTCACCCGAGAAAGAACTCAATCTTCGTGCGTGATGACGGCCTGCGTCACATCAGCTATGTCGGTCGCGGAGGTCCCGACATGCTGCCGATTTTGCGCGTAATCTTCCAGGCCGTGCGCCGCGTCGCCGAAGTCGAGCCGGAGCTGATGCGAAAGGTTCGCTTCCACTTCGTTGGTACCAACTATGCAACCGGCAACATGGTGCGCGAGCTGGTTATGCCGCTGGCGCGCGAGCTAGGGGTCGAGTCGTTTGTCGACGAGCATCCGGGGCGGGTGGCATATCTGGAGGCGCTCCAGATTCTACTGGATTCCACCGCTCTGCTCGTGCTCGGTTCCACTTCCGCGCACTATAGCGCGTCAAAGCTCTTCCCCTACATCCTCGCCAATCGGCCCTTGCTGCCGATCTTTCACGCCGATAGCAGCGTGGTTCGCATCCTTCAGGAGACACGGGCAGGGTCCGCAATTGTTTTTGCCGACGCCGCGTCTCTGGACAACGCTCAACCGGAGGTGGAACACCGCTTGCGCGAACTGCTCCTCGCTCCCGTGGATGGGCGTCCGTCCACGGACTGGAACGCCTTCGAGCCTTACACCGCGCGCTCCGTGTGTGCAGCCTTGGCTAGCGTGTTTGAACACGCTATACTGAAGTCCCCCAGCAATCCTGCGTAGGCACAGTCGGCTGTTCGGCAATTTGAGGCTGGATGCGAGTCTTTATTGTGTTCGGAACCATATTTCTGGATGGCATGGAACGGACCGTATTGCTCATAAAGGCATGCACATGACGGGCGTCGCTACCATTGACCTCGAACAGGGCGCGCAGCGTCACTCCGGGAAGGTTCTGCGACTGGCGATTCTGGCTACCCATCCAATCCAGTATCACGCTCCGTGGTACCGCGCGCTGGCGGCGGATGGAAGACTCCAGATCAAGGTTTTCTTTTGCCATCAGGCGACTCCGCAGCAGCAGGCAAACGCCGGCTTCGGCGTGCCTTTTGACTGGGACGTGCCTCTTCTGGATGGCTACGAGTATGAGTTTCTTGAGAATGTGGCGACACACCCCCGAACCTCCAGCTTCAATGGGTTGGATGTTCCTGGCATCCGCCAGTCCCTGCGAAAGGGGGCGTTTGACGCCGTCCTGGTGAATGGCTGGAACCACAAAGCCGCATGGCAAACCATCTGGGCGGCAAAGCAGCTCGGCTTGCCTGTTCTAACGCGTGGAGATTCGCATCTGCATACGCCGCGCTCTCCAATGAAAACGTGGATCAAACGTATCTCCTATCCGTTGATGTTGCGCGCCTTTGATGGCTTTCTCGATGTCGGACAATGGTCCCGCGAGTATTACCTCCATTACGGTGTCCGTCCTGACCGGATATTCCATGTTCCACATGTGATCGATGAAGCCCAGTTCCGGCACAGCGCTGAGAGCTTTCGGAATGAGCGTGAATCCATTCGCAGAGAATGGAATCTGCCCAGCCAGGCAATCGTCTTTCTCTTCGCAGGGAAGTTCATTGCACTAAAGAATCCAATGACGTTTCTCCGTAGCCTTGGCTTGGCGTTCACGGAAGATCCCGCTATCGCTGGTCTGATGGTGGGCGATGGAAGCTTGCGGTCAGAGTGTCAGGCTTTTGCTAGTCGCGCCGGACTGCCTGCTGTATTTACCGGATTTCTCAACCAGTCAACATTGGTCAACGCATTTGTCGCGGCAGACGTTCTTGTCGTCCCCTCTGAACACGAAACCTGGGGAATTGTTGTGAACGAGGCCATGTGGTGTGGGCTTCCCTGTATCGTCAGCGATCAAGTGGGATGCGGTCCAGACCTTGTGGCCGCGCAAGGTGCCGGAGAAGTGTTTCCGTTGCATGACGAAGCGGCTCTTGCTGCCGCGATGGTGAAGTTCGCCCACAATCCCGAACTGCGGCGTCAGTCCGGTGAGCGCGCGAGGGAAGTGGTTCAGGCGTATTCTGTCGCCTCTGCTGTGGAGGGCACTGTGAACGCAGTGACCGCCGTGACGCGAGGATCACGCTCATGACGTCCATCCCTTTTCAATCCCAACGCTTGATTCCGCCCCGCAGTATTCAACATTCCTTCCAACCGCTGAGGATCGCATCCGTTCCGCTGGTCATTGTTCTCGCGCTTTGGGCGTTCTCGCCCAACTCCATCGGACTTCTGGCCATTACCTGCGCGTTTGTGTTGACGTTAATGCCTTGGTGGTCGTATACCGTCTGGCGGCAGGGCGACCTGCGGCGATTTCCACTGTTTTCTATCGTAAGCTCGATGTACGTAATAGCTTACGTCCTGCCTCTATTTCTCGGCTCAAACTTGGGCAAGACCTCATTCGGCCCGCGCGTCCTTGCCCCCGATGCAATAGACAACACAATGCTTCTCGCCGTTATAGGAGTCCTGGCACTTGGAGTAGGGATCGCGTTGCGTCTCCCTGACGGTTTCGCAACACAATGGAAGCTGGAGTTCTCTGACAAGGCGCTCACGTGGAACTATGTGCGTTTGGTCTTTATGGGGGCCTCGGCTCTTGCATTTACCCTCGGCATTGGCGCGTTAGGGCAGGGAGGGCGCCAGGCGATGGTGGACTTGGAAAGCGTGGTGGTTATCGCGGCTTTCTTGGCGTTATATCGTCGCTTTCTGCGGGGTCAGTCGGAGCGCTTGGACCAAATTTTACTGGCGGGGTATGTGGTCCTCTGCATTGGCAAGGGCGTCGCATCGGGATGGCTGGGAGCAGCCGTCTGGTTCGTGATTGAGATTGGAGTGTGTTACTTCGATGTACGGCGGCGCGTGCCCAAACTGGTCATGGTGATCGTCGTAGTCGCCATATTATTCCTGCAACCCGGCAAGGATGCGCTTCGCGGACGATACTGGCATGGAATTGGCAACTCCGTGGGAACCTCCAGCGAGCGGGCAAAATATTGGGTTGACGCGTCTGTCAGTGCCTGGTCGCAAGCCGTGGAGAGGCCTGAGGAGCGCAGCAAACTGTTTGGCCAGACCTTATCGCGCGTATCCCTTTTCGAGCCCACGGCAATGGTCATGCAGATGACACCAACGCAGGTGCCTTATCAGAATGGCCGCCTTTATAAGTATTTTTTTGTCACGTTGATCCCGCGTGCCATCTGGCCAAACAAACCGTCCTTCAGTGGAGCGAACCAGTTTTATCAAGTCGCGTATGGTATCACTGATCGCCGGGATCTGGGCAAGGTTTCAATGGCGGTGGGTTCTCTCGCAGAGTCCTACATCAATTTTGGATGGTTCGGACCTCCTCTGGTCATGTTTGTGATTGGCTTGGTGCTGAATGTCGTTCGTCGCTATTTTCTTGACGCCGATCAGGGTGAGTTTCTCCGAAGCTTGGGAATCGCTCTGTTGCCTAGCCTTATGATCATTGAAAGCCAGGCGGTGCAATACCTGGCAGGCATCATCCAGGCAGTAGTGTTGACAGTTGTGATTTTTCTGCCCGCATTGCAAGTTGCGCGTGCGGGCGTGAAGCGATTCCCCGCTGTGCAACCCGCTCGGGGAATCATCTGATGCGCGTTCTGCACGTCAGCCCATATTTTGCCCCGGCATTTTGTTATGGCGGACCTCCCCGTACCATCCTCGGGCTCTGTCAAGCAGAGCGTCGCTTAGGCATGGAGGTTACGGTTTTCACCACAACCGCTGCCGGGGATGCATCGCTACCGCCCTCCGTTGAGGAACCTGCCGACTACGAAGGACTTCCCGTCTTTCGCTTCCCGCTGGGCGTTGCCGGACGTTTCTTTCATGCTCCGCAGCTGCCGAGCGCGATCACCCGACGCGCCCACGACTTTGACCTTGTTCACATCCATTGCCTCTGGAACCTCACCGAATGGAGCGCTGCATATGCGTGCCGGGCGGCGGGCTTGCCGTATGTCATTTCTACCCGGGGTATGCTGCTTGGCGCCTCCCGCCGCCATCGGTCGTGGCGCAAGAAAATCTTCTATCCGATTGTCGAGTCTCGTGTTCTCCGCCGGTCGAAATTCCTTCACGTCACCTCGGCAGAAGAGGAGGCCGCGATCAGGAGACTGGGAATTCAGCGCAAGGTCATAGAACTGCCGAATGGCGTCGAACTTCCCGGGGATCTTTCGCCGTACCGTGGCCAGTTTCGCAAGCGCTATGCAATCCCTGAGGACTGTCCCCTCATTGCGTGGATAGGGCGAATCCATCCCATCAAGCGACTTGACCTCCTGGCCGCCGCCTTTGCAAAAGCGCGCTTAGTCGTTCCGGAGATGCGGCTTGTGATAGCCGGCCCTGATGAGCGGGGCTATCGTGCCGCGGTCGCACCCCTGTTCGCAGCCTCGGGCGACGCAGTAATTTGGACAGGGGAGTTGGACAGCGCGGATCGGTCGCGCTTGTTAGCTGACGCTGATTTGCTCGTGGCCTGTTCTAACGTAGAAAGTTTTGGAATGAGCATTGTAGAGGCCATGGCCGCTGCCGTTCCCGTCGTGGTGACACAGACCTGCCCCTGGCCACAGATTGAGCGTGAGAGGTGTGGACGTTGGGTTCAGCACGACGCCGACAGCATCGCGAAGGGAATCCTTGAATTGGTCACCGATCCGGTGGAGGCGCGGGCAATGGGTGACAGGGCTCAGCAATTTGTCATGGAGAACTACACTTGGGACTCCGTCGCAGGCAAGATGATTGCGGCTTATGAGCGCGTGCTTTCTCACAGACACCGGAGGGGGCAGTGAAATCGCAAAGTACTCCTCGCGTGCTGCTGCTCACGCCCATGTTCAACGGTCGCGACGGCATTTCGCTGGTGTCTCGCCTCGCCGCCGACGCTATCTCCGAGCATGGTTATCCTGTGGATGTTTACAGTCTGTGTAGCGAGCCGTACAGCGAAGTACCCAAGGGCATCAGGCTGTGGAACGCACATGACAGCCGGTACACGTTTGCGGCAAGAGTCGCCGCAGACGCGCTCCAAAGCATCTCCATCAACTGCCGCGTGCTTGCGATGCACGTGCATCTGGCGTTCACTGCATTCCCCCTCGTAGCACGAGGGGCCAAACTGTCCGTTTTCATGCATGGGATTGAGGTTTGGAAGCCGCTGCGCATAAGGGAGCGCATGGCTTTGCGGGCTGCGTCCACAGTGCTCGCAAACTCTGTGAGTACGGTTCAGCAGTTTTGCGAGATTAACTCCCAGTTCCGCGATCTTCGTGTTGAGGTGTGTCCCCTGGGCGTGGTGCCCTTAGGAGGGCCGGTGGCCGGATCTCCCGTTGTGTCAGGACGTTTCGCGTTGATCGTTGGTCGCTTGGTGGGCGAATCACGCTACAAGGGCCATGACACGCTGATCGAGCTCTGGCCCACGATATTGAGTCAGTTTCCCGATTTCAAGCTCGTGATCGCAGGCGATGGTCCTGATCGGCCACGTCTCCAGGAGAAGGCCGCAGCTCTGGGACTTCACGAAACAGTGCATTTCGCCGGACTGGCGAGCGACGAAACCTTAGAGCTTCTGTATCGCGACTGCGAGTTTTTCGTGATGCCAAGTATGGCCGAGGGGTTCGGGTTGGTTTACCTGGAGGCAATGCGTGCCCGGAAGGCTTGCATCGGTGCTCCCGGGGCTGCCGCTGCCATCATCGAAGACGGAAAAACCGGTTTCATCGCGGATCCCAGGCACAAAGATGAATTGCTTGGCGCACTGCTCTCTCTCATTGGCCAGCCGCAACGCACCACGCAGATGGGGATTGCGGGGTACGAACGGTTTCTTAGCAATTTCACCTCGGAAGGCTTCAACAACAAGCTGATGGCTGCTCTGCATTGGAATGACCAGGGAGCTGCAACATGTGCGGAATAGCAGGAGTGAGCTGCGGTAAGAGTTCAGAACTTGAATCTGCCAAAATCGCCGTGGAACGCATGGTGAGCGGGATGCGTCACAGAGGTCCCGACGACCGGGGCACGGAAGTAGTTGGCTCCGGCGCTGACAATGTCGTCATCGGCAACACTCGTTTGGCAATTCTCGATCTCAGCCACGCCGGACATCAGCCGATGCACGATCCAGAGACGGGCAACTGGTGCGTGTTAAACGGTGAAATCTACAATCATCTTGAGATCCGTGAGGCGCTCGGAAATGTGCACTGGCGATCGTTCAGTGACACCGAGACTTTACTGCGTGCCTATGCCGTATGGGGTGCCGCGTGCGTCGAGAGGATGCGCGGAATGTTTGCCGTCGCGATCTACGATGCGTCCAGACAGACGCTTTGGTGTGTACGAGATCGACTCGGCATCAAGCCTTTCTACTATGCGGCGAGGCCGGATGCGTTTGTTTTCGCATCGGAGGTGAAAGTGTTGCTCCGCTCCGGCCTTGTGCCTCGGGAGCTTGATCAGGATGGTCTCGCGGCTTACATGCGCTTTGGCTCCGTCATTGAGCCGTTGACGCTGGTCCGCAGCGTTCGGTCTCTCTTGCCGGGACATTGGATGGAAGTGGCCCAAGGTGTCATTACCCGCCAGCACCACTACTGGACATTAGCGGAATGTGTTGCTGACACCCGCCCGAATGATCATGAAGATAGCTACGAACTGCTGCAGGCATCGGTCCGTGAACACATGATCTCCGATGTCCCGGTTGGCTGTTTTCTCAGTGGAGGCGTCGATTCATCGGCAATCACCGCTTGTGCGGCGTCCGCCTCTTCTGTCCCGCTGCGCACATTTACCGTTGCCTTCCACGGCACGGAAATGGACGAGTCCTCTGAAGCCAAGTTCATTGCCACCTATTTCGGAACCGAACATACAGAAGTGCGTTTGCCCAATAGCGAAGTCGTGGCCCAGATTCCCTTAGCGGTCGCCTCCATGGATCTGCCCAGCATCGATGGCGTGAACACGTTCATTGTTTCGCGTGCCGTGCGTTCCAGTGGCATCAAGGTAGTGCTTTCGGGCCTGGGTGGTGACGAAGTGTTCGGCGGATACCGCAGTTTTCGCCTCCTTCCATTCGCCGACAATTGGTCTGATTGGATGGGACGCCTTCCCCATCAGTTCCGGAAGCTGGTTCCTGGTGGCGAGCGCGGATTTGAAATGATGAAGCCGGGTATCTCACTCGGCGAGCGCTACGCCGTGTTGCGCTCACTCTGGCCCCAGACGGAACTCGCGCGAATGGGAATGTCGACATCGCAGGAACTCATCGAGGAGCCCGATCCGACGCTTCCTGCGACCACTCGAGTCAGTTTGCTGGAACTGAGCGTCTATCTTCGCAGCGTTCTGCTTCGCGATAGCGATGTAATGAGCATGGCGCACTCCATCGAGCTGAGGGTTCCTTTTCTGGATCATCGTTTGGTAGAACACGCCCTTCGCAATCATCTTGCTGCAAATGGCAGGAAAGACAAACTTCGGGCAGCTTTGTCGGACGTGCTTCCTGCCAGAACCTTGCGGCGCGCCAAGCAAGGCTTTGAGCTGCCCATGGGCGCGTGGTTGCGAGGCATATTAGGCGGATTCTGTGAGGATGGACTCACCATGCTTGATCGTGAGGCCATCTTGTCCGTGCCCACCTCCGAATTTATGAGCCGCTTTCGCTCAGGGCAGCTTTCCTGGCCAAGACTGTGGCAGCTCGTCGTCCTTGGCCATTGGCTGGGCCGTTTTCGCCATGATCAGTCTGTAGAGGAGCCGATGATCGCGCGAGACGAAGGTCTGCCAAGGCTCATAAAGGGAGCTACCCGCTCGGCAGGCGACGCCCCCGCTAATTAGGAATGCAACCATTCATTCGTATTAAGTGTTCAAACCTATCCAGTGGAGCATTTCGCCGGAGACTGAACAAATGCTTGCATTGAGCAACTCCAGTCCGCATAATGCGAACTGGCAGGAGTTATAGAACCCCGGAAACGCCCGTTGGAAAGCTCAGGTTGGCCTTCGCCAGAACCTTAGAACACTTGCCGCGAATCTTCGCGAATTATAAGGATATTCCGAGCCGTGAAATTGTCGGCTCAGAGACAGTAGATGAGGATTCTTCTTCTAAACCAAGCCTTCTACCCTGACGAGGTCGCGACAAGCCAATACGCCACAGATCTTGCCGCCGCACTGGCCGTTGCGGGGCATGACGTGACGGTGTTGTGCAGCGCCCACGGGTATGACGACCCTTCGCGCCGGTTTCCCGCGCACGAGGTTTGGAATGCAGTCAAGGTTGTGCGTGTTGAGAGCAGTAGCTTCGGGAAAAGCGCAAAATGGCGCCGCGCTGTCGACTTCGCTTCGTTCCTGTTCGCGTGCGCGCTTCGACTGCCCCGGCTGGGCCGTTTTGATGTCACGGTGGCGCTCACCACTCCGCCTCTGATCTCCGCGCTCGCAGCAATCTGGAAAATCCTCTCCGGAGGCCGTCTGATCACCTGGACAATGGACCTCAACCCGGATGAGGCCATCGCGGCAGGCTGGCTTGACCCGTCCTCCACGACGGCAGCCATTCTTCATTGGATCCAGCGATTCAGTCTGCGTCACTCCGATTCGATCGTGGTTCTTGATTCCTTTATGCGCGAACGGCTCGTGACAAGCGGCGTTCCTGAGAACAAGATTGCCATCGTTCCTCCGTGGTCGCAGGATGACGTAGCCTATTTCGACGCCGAAGGACGCGATCATTTCCGCCGTCTGCATGGATGGGAGCAGAAATTTGTGGTGATGTATTCCGGCAACCACAGCCCCTGTCATCCCCTTGACACATTGGTCGAAGCCGCTGGCCTTCTACGCTGGCGCGAAGATATTGTCTTTGCCTTCGTGGGTGGCGGCAGTGAGTATCGAAAGCTTCAGGCGCGGGTGGCAGATGAAAAGTGGGAAAACATCATCTGTCTGCCCTATCAGCCTCGTGAAAGGCTCGCAGAGTCACTTTCTGCAGCGGATTTGCAGGCAGTGGTCATGGGCAATGCCTTCGTCGGCATCGTATCTCCTTCGAAGATCTATAACATTCTTGCCGTCGGTTCGCCGGTGTTGTATATCGGACCTTCCGACAGTCACGTGACTGAGTTGTTCCGTTCGATGGATTTTGCGCCTGCCCTTTATGCGGCCGAACACTCGGATGCCGGCAAGATTGTTAGTCATATCCTTGTAGCCAGGGATCAAGCCCTGTCTTTGCCAGACGTTCGCTTTAATGCAGAGGTTTCCAGGGATGCGCTGTTGCCGAGGATGGTGGCGATCATTACCGGCGACCGGCGCCATCCCACCGAAGCTGGCCCGGTTCCGTCCCTGAAAGTTGATCTAAGTCGTAAGGTGTCCTGAGTCCTGCGGCACGGTGTGGCACAAACCAATCCTATCGGGTCAATGATCGTGGAGACGCCGTGAAATCGCGCATGAACTCAGTGCTTGATATGCCTTGGCTCGCAACCACAGAGATTCGCCGCATTCTTGCGTTCCCTTGGATTCGTCTGCGCTTTCTAATGCTCGGAGTACCCTGGGCAACCGGATTGCGAATCCTCGGGATGCCCTTGCTTCAACGCCATCGAGGCAGCCAAATTCGGATTGGTGAGGGATCCGTGTTGCGCTCCTGGGAGTCCAGTAATCCTCTCGCCCCATTTCATCCTGTCGTTCTGGCAACTCGATCCGCAAATGCCCGGATTATCATCGGCAATTACTTTGGCATGACTGGCGGTTCCATCGTCGCGGCCGAACAGGTGGAGATTGGCAACTCGGTTCTCGTCGGCGCGAATGTGATCATCGCAGATACCGACTTTCATCCAATCTCTGCGGAAGAACGGCAGCGCGATGCTCAGGCCGGAGCGGTCCGCCCAATCGTAATTGAAGACAATGTCTTCATTGGCGCGAATTCCATAGTATTAAAAGGGGTCCGCATCGGTGCGGGAAGCGTGATCGGCGCGGCAAGCGTCGTCACATTTGACATACCGCCGAATGTTGTCGCAGCAGGCAATCCAGCCCGTCCCTTGCGCAACCTGTCATAACCGCTTATGGATGGCCGCGAACGAAGATAATCGCAAAGCCATCGTCGTATTCCACACGCCATTCCTTGCTTTCTTTCATGACTGTAGCAAGCGGCGAGGCAGGCGAAACCAGTGCTCGCGTGACCTGATCTTTATCCAGCGGCTCACGCCACTGCCACGAGGCATCCCGGGCTTTCGAGTACTCCTTGAGAAAGTCCTCACCATAAAAATCGTGTCGATCGTCGAAGTACACTTTCAGCGTGGGATACAACTTGTAAATCAGGTAGCCGCTCCACGCGTCCGTGTTAAACATGTGATCGTGGATACCCTGTTGCGCGATGTATTCCGTCGCTTTGACGGGAAACATCTTGTCGTCAAAATGCGCCGAGAGGACTCGCGCCGAGAAGAAGCGGCCGCCATTGATCGCGATTGCCGCGGAGGCGGCCAGCACCACAATCACCAGAGCGTGAGCGCGGAAACGCCGTTCCAGCGTGGTCATGTCGTTTGAGATGCCGTCTATCACGTCGAGCAGTGAGGCGAGCCACCTCGGGTGATAATTTCGCGCCGGTGAAATCGCGGAGGCCAATGCCGGTGCCAGTGCGAAGCTCATCAGGATGCCTGAGATCGGTATGTTGCGTGCCGCAATCAGACCCGCGTGAATCGAGAACAGTAGCAGCAGCAGATCGGTGGCGGAAATCCGCTTGCGTCCCAGCATTACACCAACCACTGCGAGCAGGATCAATACCTCGAAGAAGCCGAATCCTTCAGCGTGAAAGTCAGGTGACCTGAACTCCTGAATCGTATCCATCAGAAAGTGGTTAGACAGGTATCCATAAACGTGGGTGTGCAGTTTGTAGCCGTAAGGAGTCAGAAAGCTGACGGCGGAGCACGAACAAAATGCCGCGCCCAACTGTATCAATGGCGTGTAGCTGACTCGCGTCGGTGCGGTGAGATGCTTCCAGATCTCAGCAGCGCCAAATATCCCAAGTAACACCAAGCCGAGGATGAATCCTCCATGCACGTTGACCCATACCAGCATCATCGGAGGAAGCCATAACAAGGACGAACTCTTTCCCTCCTCGAAACGGTAGAGCACCTCCACCCAGAGCATTGTGAAAAGCCAGCTCAGCACATGAGGCCGCGCCAGCATGTGTACCTGTGCGGCCGCGTTGGCCAGCAAAGTCAGCAATGCCGCCACCGCAAAGCTGCCGCTTCGCCGCAGAATCAATCGGAACAGAATGGCGAAAGTGCCGGCGATGATTGCCGCCGTGAAGAGCACCACTCCGTTCAGCCCAGCCACATGGTGAATCCCGCCGATCACCAGATCGTACAGCCACTCCCATGCGTACCATGGCTGACCTGCGCGGGTGTAGGAGAAGACGTCGACGTGAGGAACCGAGCGTGTCGCCCAGATAATCTCGCCGTTCCGAATATGCCATCCGGTATCGGCGTCGCGTAGCAGGGTCGTGCTCACGGCACTGAAGCCGAGAATCCCGAGCAACACAAGGAAAAAGACGTCCGCAATGGAGGGTAGAACCCACATCGTCCATTTTGCGGGCCTTCGCGTGGGAGGCGGCGCAGCCTCTGGACTTGTCAACGGAGCAATCGTGGATGATAAAGCATCAGACATATTCAATCGTTAGATGCACATTCCTGACGCTAGCAACCGCAAGAGCCGTCCATTGGCCCGTCGTCGCCGAGCCCCGCGTCCAGCCCGGCAATTACCTGAAAGAGTTGAGTTGAATGTACTATCAATTACAAGGGCGTACAACCATCCAGAGCTGAAATGGCTTCAATCTTAGAAGTGAGTTGCATTCAATCTACGCATTCGTGAAGTGCCTGCGCCTTTGGCGTCCATCGAGGTAAAAAGAGTGTCCCAATTATCTGTGGAACCCGTTTTGCCTGTCACCGCGCACCATGCAACGCGTCAGACATTCTTTTCATTTCCGGTTGTGCTGGCGTCCTCGCTCGCCTACCTGGTATTTGTGTTTTCCCGTCGTAACGTTGCCGACCCTGACTTGTGGTGGCATCTGCGCAACGCGCAACAGTTCTTCACCACTGGCCACCTGGCTGTCGTCGACTCCTACTCCTTTACCGCGCCCGGCGCTTCTGTTCTTCCCTTCGAATGGCTGGCGGAATTGCCCTTTTACTTCGCTTATAAGTGGGCGGGGTTGGCAGCAGTCTTCGTGCTGGTATTCCTGCTCTCGGCGGCAATTGTACTGGGCGTCTTCCGCATCTGCTATCTCGCCAGCGGAGATGTAAAGAATTCGTTTGTGGTCAGCATCGGAGCCGCCGTCCTCGCCTCGGTCTCCATCGGTGCGCGCACGCTGCTTTTCGGCTGGCTCTGCCTGGTAGCGCTAATGCTTATTCTTGAGACGGTAACGCGCGGCGGCTGGAAATGGCTCTGGCTGGTGCCTCCACTATTTTGCCTCTGGGTAAACCTGCATGGATCGTGGCCCATAGGGCTGGTCGTGTTCGGCAGCTTCATCGTCACCGGAATGATCGAAGGAGCATGGGGACAGACGTACGCCACACAGTGGTCCGGGCCTCAGCTAACGAAGCTTTTCATCGCGGCGATTAGTACTTCTGCGGCGGTGTTTGTGAACCCCTTCGGATATCGCCTCGTGGTGTATCCGTTCAAAGTGATGTTCGGAGGCGGCGGAGGAGGGAGTTACATTCAGGAGTTCGCCTCCATTGACTTTCACACATC
>Ga0302320_10008282_pt1 | contig 22671 bp, 15 predicted proteins | sample Bog_T0_3_FD_202130 | JGI IMG/M metagenome (GOLD analysis project Ga0302320, IMG submission 202130) | Peat permafrost microbial communities from Stordalen Mire near Abisko, Sweden - Bog_T0_3 | ecosystem: Environmental > Terrestrial > Soil > Wetlands > Peat | place: Sweden: Abisko, Stordalen Mire... | reverse complement strand
TCTCACGTTTGTTGAGCCGTCACTCCACGCCGGCGAACGCATCTTCGATGTTTTCGCAAACGGGCAGAAGGTTCTAACCAATCTGGATGTGGCAGCCGCGGCGGGAAGTGCGCTGACCGCCTATCAACAGCATTTCGACGTGAACGCCAGAGACGGCATGGTGATTCTCGAGTTCAAACCGACCAAAGGAGACGCGATCGTTTCAGCGATAGAGGTGCAATAGCGTCGCAGGTGGGTCCGGGCCTGTGCCACCCTCTGACGGTAATCTGCGCCTCGTCAATCTTGGCCAGTCTTAGTGCGTCTTTGTGCCTGGTGCAATCCAATCTCTCGTATTCATCCGAAATTAGTCCTGGTGGCTCCCTTGCGTCGGGAGTTCTTCTGGAGTGACGATCGAGCAGCAGGGAAGCAGAACTCAGGGCTCCGGGCGGGTTACCGGCAATTCGTCTCCAACCCCATTTTCTCGCATCTGTTTTTTTCAGCACAAAAGCACCCGCCACCCCATTCATCCTGGATCATTCCGCAGGTTTGCTCTAAGCTCTGTGTATGGCTGAGCCGGCAATGTATCGAGCAATTACAAGAGAAATAGCGGTGAGCGTAATACCCACTTACCTTGAGGCGCAATCGTCGCCGGCGAGCTCGCAGTATTTCTGGGCTTATCGCGTGATCATCGAAAATCTGGGACAGGAAACGGTTCAGCTACAGAGTCGGCACTGGATGATCACCAACGCGCGGGGCGAATTCACCGAGGTCAAGGGTCCGGGTGTTGTTGGGGAGCAGCCAGTCCTCAAACCCGGCGAGCGCTAAGAATATACAAGTGACGCTCCTCTCAACACGACATCGGGGATGATGGGCGGGGCTTACCAGATGGAGACGGAGAGCGGAGAGCGGTTTGATATCGAGATACCGACATTCTCGCTGGATAGTCCGAATCAGGGTGTACGGCTCAACTGAGAATTCGGAGCTCCTGGCGGTTGACCGGCAATCCGTCAGGTATTGTTTCAGCAACGTTCCGGAGCGCATGCATCCTGCAGCAGGCCAGTGGGTCGCCCCGGTCCGGAGTCCCCTTTTGCTTCGCCTTGTAAACTAAGGATGTGAAGATCGCACTGGCGCAAATCGACCCGACGGTTGGAGATTTCACCGGAAACATTGAAAAAATCATCGCGGCCAGCTCAAGAGCCGCGGATGCAGGAGCACGGCTCACGGTCTTTTCCGAGCTTGCGATCTGCGGCTATCCGCCCGCGGATTTCCTTGAAAAACCAAGCTTTCTGGCGCGCTGCCGCACGGTTGTCGATGAGCTGGCCCAGGCGACAAGCAAGCTGTCAACCGCGGTGCTGGCCGGCGTCGCGTTGCCCGCTGGCGGCGAAAGCGGCAAGCCGGCAGTGAATGCGGCTGTGCTGCTGGATGGCGGGAAACTGCTGCTGGAACAGCACAAACGCCTGTTGCCGTTTTACGACGTGTTCGATGAGCAGCGCTACTTTGCCCCCGCAAAAAGCCAGCAGGTGGTAGAACTCGACGGTGTACGGCTGGCAATCACGATTTGCGAAGATGCCTGGAACGACAAGGGCTTCTGGCCGCGGCGCTTGTACACAGTTGATCCGATGGAAGAGCTGATGAAGCAGAATCCAGCCGTGCACATCAATCTTTCCTCGTCGCCCTTCTGGCATTCCAAACGCGCCGTGCGCCGCCAGATGCTGGCTGCGATTGCCAAACGCGATGGTGTGCCGGTGATCATGGTCAACCAGGTTGGCGGCAACGACAGCCTCATCTTCGACGGTTCCTCCCTCGCGCTGAATGGCAAGGGCGAACTCATTGCGCAGGCCGCATCGTTTGAAGAGGATCTTGTCTTACTCGATCCCTTCAATGCCGCGCCCGTACCGTTGCCGCAGGAGGACGACACCGAGGCTGCCTACCGCGCGCTCGTTCTGGGCACGCGCGACTACGTGCGCAAGTGCGGCTTCAAGAAAGCGCTCGTCGCGTTGAGCGGCGGCATTGATTCGGCGCTCGTTGTGGCCATCGCCAAAGATGCGCTCGGCGCCGAGAATGTGATCGCTGTGGGCATGCCCAGCCCGTACTCTTCAAGCGGCTCCATCGACGACAGCCGCAAGCTTGCCGCGAACCTCGGCATTCGTTTCGAAGTCATCGGCATCAGCGGGCTCTTTGACGAGTTCGGCAAGGCGTTGAAGCCGATGTTTGCCGGCACCAAGCTGGACACGACGGAAGAGAACGTTCAATCGCGCATTCGCGGCACACTGATGATGGCGCTCTCCAACAAGTTTGGTGCGCTGGTGTTGACCACCGGCAACAAGTCAGAGATGGCCGTCGGCTACTGCACGCTCTACGGCGACATGGTGGGCGCACTCGCGGTCATCGGCGACCTGGTCAAGACGCGTGTCTATGCCGTGTGCCGCTGGCTGAACCGCGACGGCGAACTGATCCCGGCAGCCATCCTCGACAAACCCCCGAGCGCCGAACTCCGTCCCGACCAGAAGGATACGGACTCCCTGCCGCCCTACGAGGTGCTGGACCCTATCCTGGAGGCCTACGTGGAGCGCTACGAGACGCCCGAAGCCATTGCCGCCGCAAACGGATTCGCCCCTGACCTCGTCCAACACGTGGTGCACCTGGTGGAGCGCTCGGAGTACAAGCGCCAGCAGGCCGCGCCGGTCCTGAAGGTTACGCCCAAGTCCTTTGGCATGGGGCGCAGGTTCCCCATCGCCGTCAAGGTCGAGGTATAAGCTAAAATCAGGAAGATCCCCGCGAAACACGAAAAGAACCGCGAAATAAGGAGAAATAGATTGATTCGTCTGTCCGCAAGATTTGCCAGCGCCGCTGCGCTGCTCGTATTGACCATGCCGCTGATGCAGGCCAAGGCCCAGACCCAGGTTCCGGCCGCGCCCGCCGCGGATGCCCCGGCGCCCGCGCCCCAGGGACCTCCGGTCTTCCCCACTCCCGATCCCAAGTACTTCACCGCGCCGCTTCCCACCAAGGACACCATCAACGCGTTCCTCTCGGCAAGCTGGGGCTATGAAGAAAACCGCGTCTGGCAGGTCCAGGCCATTTTGAAGACCCCGGTTGAGGGAGTCAGCAAAGTGGTTGTGTTTGTGGGCGACAAGACCGGCAAGGAAAAGCCTTCCGCGTTGGAGTTCTACGCCTTTGCTGACGGCAAGCACATCATCACCGGCGATCAGATTGTTGCGTTCGGAGCGACTCCCTTCGCCGACTTCCGCGCGCAGATGCAGCAAAAGGCGGACGGACCGTTCCGCGGCTCGCCGGACAAGGGCCTGGAACTGGTGGAATTCGCCGACTTCCAATGCCCGCATTGCAAGGAAGCGCAGGCCAACATGGACAAGCTTGCGGTCGACTTCCCCAAGGCTCGCATCGTGTTTCAGAACGATCCCATCGTTTCCATCCATCCGCAGTCTGTAACGGCCGCCGCCTACGGCGTGTGCGTGGCAAAGCTCGCAGGCAGCACGGCATTCTTCACGTTCGCCGCAGCAGTGTTTGACGGCCAGGACGGCCTCGCTACCGCCGACGGCGCAACCCTGACGCTGAACAGCGCCGCCACCAAGGCCGGCGTGGACACGGCGAAGGTCGCTGCCTGTGCGGCAAGTTCCGAGACCAAGGCGGTCGTGGATGCCTCCGTGAAGCTGGCGGAGGATCTGGGCGTAACCCAGGTGCCGATGCTGGTGGTGAACGGCCGCGAAGTGCCCGCGAACGCCCCCTACGACACGCTCAAGAAGATCGTTGAGTACCAGGCCAAGTTGGACGGCGTAACGAAGTAGCTCTAACCGGCGCTCACCCCTTTGGCATTCCTGCTCAAAAGGGGTGAGCGGCCAGCAAGCCTGATTCGCTCCCCACAACAACAAACTGGACGTCGCCGGCGCGCTCTCCTACTCCTGCTGCGAGCCCCGCTCCACGCGTATCTGTGCAGAGTGTCCTGCGGCCTGTGTCCCGCGAACCACGTGCGGCGTAATGATCACCAGCAGCGTGGCGTAATTCTTCTGCACATCTTTTTCCGTGATGTTGTTCAGGCCGGGGATTTCGCTCAGGCCCGGCGTCCCGCTGATGTTGCGGCTCTCGGATTTGTCGAGTTCGCTGGCCACCACCACGCCCTCGCCCTCCTTGATGGTCACTACGCTGGAAAAAGCGCGGTTGTTCAGGATGGGGTTTCCGTCGATCGACGATCCAGAGAGTGCCGTGATCTTCAAGTCGAGCGTGAGCGCCACCATGTCGTTGCGCATCACGTTGGCGGTGGACTTGAGAGTCAGCCCCAGATCCTGATATTCCACCTGGGGAACGGAAGGCACGGATCCTTGCAGGCCCGCAAGCAGCGACGATAGACTTCCCGAGGCCCCCGCGCCGGTGAGTCCAGGAATGTTCGGCACGCTAGCTGACAGGCTCGAGAACGACGAGGTCTGGATGGGGTAGCGTTCGCCTTCCTTCAGCGTTCCCGCCTGCCCGTCGGCGAGCCGCAGTTGAATCTGGTCAAGCTCGCGTGAGTCAGAAGAATTGAGGTTAAAGTTTGCTGTGGCTCCGCCGGGAGAAAGCGCCGATTGTGTAATGCCCCCGCCAAACAGGGCAATGCCGTTTTGAAACAGCGAACTGGAAACTTGTCCAGACGCAAGCAGAATGCCAAGAATGGCAAGCGTATCGCCGGGGGCGGCGAGGCCCGACGAGATGATCTGCTGCACGAGCGACTGGTTGGCGTTCAGAATCGACTGCTCTGCCGCGTAGACATTGAATGCTGAAAACGTCTGCGGCGGCTGCACGCCGGTGTTGCGGTTGCTGGTGTGGGCAATCTGGATAAGGCGAATGTCGAGCACCACCTGGCTGTGGCCGTCGACGAGCCCGCGAACCGTTGTGTTGAATGCTTCGATCTTGTCTTCCGGGGCGCGAATTGTGATCGAGTCTCCGCCTGGTTCGGCTACCACCTGCTGCAGATCGAACACCTGTTTGCCGAGGTTGGTCACCTCCGTCATCTCCTCCGCCGTCAGTCCGGAGAGATAGATGGTCTCCATCTGTTGCCGCGTAAACTGCAGCCGATTTTCGCGCGTGTCTGCGGCCACCAGCGCGCGATGCGCGTCAAGAGGAACATAGAAGGAGTTGGTGATGAGCCCCAGGACGTGTGCGGCGTCGCGGAAGGTCACATTGTCGATGTCGAGCCGGACCTGCTTGGCTTGGATGCTGTCGTCGAGTAGGGCGTTGATGCCGTATGCCTTGAAGACCTGCTGAATGAGCAGGCGCTGATCCGAGCGTGTATGGAAGCTCTGATTGCCCGTGGCGGGCACAAGCTGAAGGGCGCCTGCAACATTGCCGGCTCCCTGCGCGTACAGCGAAGTGGGTTGCGCTCGCGCTACATCGTCGCCTAGCTCGTAGAGATGTTGTGTGGCCTCAATGTTCCTTGGGTCAATCCGCAAGGCCTTCGCAAGCTCAGCTCGGGCGCCCTCCGCGTCGCCGCGCAGACGGTCTTTGGCCGCAGACTGGATGAACGCCGTGACGGCGTGGTTGCGCGCGATATCTCCGGCAAGGCGGTAATTGGCGTTGGTCGGATCAAGCGTGGCCGCCTGGTCGTAATCCCGGATGGCGTCTTCATACCGCTCGTCCAGGAAAAGCTTGCTGGCCACGAGATACAGCTTTGCCGCTCGCCGCCGATCGCTCTCGCGAGGCTGCTTCCCCTGGCCCGCAGCAAGCGGCGCAGCCTGCGCGTCTGTCGTTTGCGGAGCAGGCGTGGATTGCGCCTGTGCCGTGCAGGCGCACAAGGCCATACAAAGGGCCGCAGGCACGACGAAACCCCTGATACCTCGCAGCGTCGAATGGAGCGCGCGCCACTTCACGAGGTAGCCTGCGTGTACGCCAGAAGGTCCGCCAGGGAAGAGGCGCACACCTCAGGCTGAAGTTTCTCGAGCTCGTCGAAAGAGAAGGTGCCGGTGGCCACGGCGATCACGGGAAGGGAATTGGCGTGCGCCGCTTCAATGTCACGCGGCGTGTCGCCAACCACGCAGATTGAAGCATCTGCGCCGGCAAGCTCGCGAGCCTTTTTCGCAGCATCGCCAATCAGTTCGGAACGAACAGCGAAGTGGTCACTGAAGCCGCCAAAGCGAAACCACTCGCGCAGGCCGGCCTCCTCAATCTTGATCCAGCCAATGGTTTCGAGGTTACCGGTGGCCACGCCCAGCAGCGCGCCCCTGGCGGCAAGGTGCGCCAGCACCTGCTTCACGCCCGGCATCAGCAGCAGATCCATTTCACTGCGCCGCTCCGCAACATGCTGTCTCATGCCTTCCAGGATGGCCGCCGTATGTTCCAGCATTGTTTGAGGCGGAATATTGGCCAGGCGGCAGGCGTCGGCCAGGATCGCCGTATCGGTGCTGCCGTGAATGGCGACGCCCTCAAGGCTCACGCCAGACCCGAGGATGCGCTCGATGCTCACCGCGAAGGAATTGAAATGAATGCGGTCGCGGCTGCGCAAAAGCGTGCCGTCAATATCGAACAGGTAAGCGTTTTGCTTGTCCCAGGAAAATCCTGGCAAGACGGTAACGCGGGAATCCTGGCTGGGAGGAGTTGTCAGCATCACAAGTTGAACGGCACCCTCAGCCGGAGGTTCGGCTTATCCCTGGCGAAAGCCCTGCCGGAAGGCGCTGAATACAGGACGTTCGCTGCGCACCGGACGCTTGAGCCCCGTGCGCACTTCTGCAAGTTCCAACCCGAGTTCTGCCATGGCGCGGCTCAGGGTATTGCGGTGCATGCCCAGCTCTTCAGCGGCCTTGCACTGGTTTCCCCGGTGTGCCACCAGCACTTCGCGCAGATATTGCTTCTTAAACTCGCGCACGGCTTCCTCGTAAGGAACTCCGCTGGAGTGCATTTGTGTCACAAGGCTATCCAGTTCTCGCTTCACGTCAAACCCCTTCAAGTAACTTCAATGCTGCATTCTATCGTTTTTGTGTGTGCAATTGTTTATATCAAATTCAGCGGCCTTGCGGGTGCATCCATTCAGGAGCATGCTGCTCCATGATTTGTAAACCGTCGCGCAATCGCTCGGCAAGTTCCGCGGGACTCACGCGCGCGCCCAAGTGCAAAAAGCCGAAGAAAAATTTCGGCAACCGTGCATCCGCGAGCCAATGTGCCTGGGGAAAGAATGCCACAATCACCAGTATGCTGATCGTGATCAGCAACGCTCCTTGCAGAAATCCAAAGACACCTCCCGCAAGTCGATCCAGACAACCCAGGCCCAGTCGGTGCACGGCCTTCGACAAAAGCGAGCCTATCAGGTTCGCGACTAACATCACCAGCAGTGCGATCAAAATAAATCCGATGGCGTTGGCCACCGCTTCCACATGCACCATCGGCAACAAAAAAGCCGCGGCGCGATCGTAGTTCCATGCCGCAATGCCAAGACCAAGAACCAGGCCCGCAAGCGAGCAGATGGAGCGGAGAATGCCCTGGGAGAAGCCTCCCACCACCGATACAGCGAGTACCAGAACGATTGCCCAATCGACCCACGTCATGCATCGCTCCGTCGTTCTACAAACTCAGGTCCCGCCCGGTTAACCGGCGGAATGCTTCAAGATACTTGGCCTGCGTTCGCTCCGCAACGTCGGAAGGCAGCGAAGGCGCCGGGGCCTGCTTGTTCCAATGGATGGATTCGAGATAATCGCGCACGAACTGCTTGTCAAACGAGGCCTGCGCGCCGCCCGGCTTCCATGCCTGCGCCTCCCAGAAACGCGATGAGTCGGGAGTGAGGACTTCATCTGCAAGGATAATTCCTTTTGCCGTTCTTCCGAACTCAAATTTCGTGTCAGCGAGAATTAAACCGCACGACGCCGCATGCTTATGCGCTTTGTTGTAGATAGCCAGCGTGAGGCGGCGCAGTTCGGCGGCATCCGCCTCGCCGATAATTTTTTCCGTCGCGGCAAAAGAAATATTTTCGTCGTGAGCGCCATCCTGGCTCTTGGTCGCCGGCGTAAACAGGGGCTCGGGCAGTTTTGAGCCATCCAGCAGCCCATCGGGAAGCGCGATGCCGCATACGGTCTTGTCGGCCTTATACTCCTTCCATCCGGAACCGGCGAGATAGCCGCGCGCAACACATTCAACGGGAAACATTTCCGCGCGGCGAACCAGCATGGAGCGGCCTTCGAGCTGGTCCGCGTATGCCTGCAACTCCGCCGGATACTCGCAGACGTTTGCGGTGAGGATGTGGTTCGGAACAACGTCTTTCAGCAGATCAAACCAGAAGAGCGAGATCTGCGTGAGAATTTTTCCCTTTCCCGGAATGCCGGTGCCAAGCACGTGATCGAACGCCGAGATGCGATCGGTGGCAACCATCAGCAGCGCATCGCCAACCGCGTAGAGATCGCGCACTTTTCCCCGGCCGAGTAACGGAATCGAACCCAGATTGGTAGTAAGGAGTGCGGTCACAGGAGATCCTTGCGAGTGAGGGACTGAATCTCCGATTGTCTGGGGATGCGCGTCGTTTGTCAATGCGCAGACTTATCGAAAACGTTAGCGGAGTGCGTACGGCGAAACAGCTTGCTCAATGAATTCAGATGCGCAGACGTTTTGCGAGCGCGCGGATTGATTCGCGCCAAAAATGCAGCAAGGTCCCTGCGCTTGAATATTTGCTTGAGAACCGGCGACGTTGACGCCGCGTAGCGGCAAGAGCTCCCGTCGTGTAAATGCCGATCGAGCACGACAAAATACGAAATCGAAACGGCCCTATTTCGCAAAAAAGCACACGCCTGAAGTGGTGTGACGGCGATCACATTCCAGATTCACGGTTTAAGAGAAACTTCGATTGTCAACATGGTTCAGAGGGTGAGTACGAACAACCTTCTTAGAGCCGGGAGACACGAGGTAGAGGTGGAAAGGGGAAGCCGCCGCTAACTTCGTCAAGGGATCGCCAGTGGCCGTGCGCTACCGACCTCCAGTGCCGGCCACTGGTCCCCATATTCACTTGGTTCTACTCAAGCGCCTCCGAGGCGACGTTTTCCTTCGGAGGTGTTTTTATTGCTCCAAACGCAGCGTTCGCAGCAGCCTTATTTCAGCAGGGCCGCAAACGCGTGCCAGGCCCCGGTCATCCCAATGGGCACGGCAAACGCAGTTGTGGCAAGCACCAGCGGCGCCGCCCACATCGTTGAGCGGTGAATGCGCCGAAGGGTCACCAGCTCGAAAATCAAGAACAAAACGATCAGCACGCCCACGCCCGTTACGGCTCCCGCAGCAGGGGGCAGTCCAATGCGATCCCACGGGAAACGCCCAAAGGCCGCGCCGCAGATGCCGATCGTGGCCAGCAAAATCAGCCGCTTGTGTGCGTCAGGCCTGCGCCGCGCCCGCCACGAAGCAAAAATCACAATCGCGAAAGCGACGATGCCGATCAGCGGGATGGCGAGCGAAACAGCCGGATCGAGCGGACCAATCATCACGCCGCGACGCAGTGCATCGATCGCCGCGATCACGCCGAGAACGATCATGATCGGAGGCAGGCAGAAGGCGACGGTCCCCAGCGATCGATGCCAATGGACTCGCTTGGCCGATATGAGCGCCGCCTGCACCACAAACAGCAGCATCCACAGCGTGAAGACCGCGCCGTGAATGTGCAGAATGGGGCTGGGAAGCGGAGCGCGCAGCAAGCCTGCGCGAAAATACGTTGGCGAAAAACCGATGTAGACGCAAACACACAGCAGAAGCGCCATCCCGGTGTAGAACACGCGTTCAGCGGTTCGATTCACAGGCCTGTACGAGGGGCGTCGCCTGGAACCCGGCACAGCGATGGCTTCGGTGGCCATAGTTGACTCCTATGTGCTGAACGATAAGGGAAGTCCCGGGATCAAGCTGCGGGAATGCAAGCAAGATATCACGCCCGGTGGCATCGGCCTGAGAGAAATTGATCCGATTGCGGGTGCCCCAGGTGCCTTGCCCTTGGGCACCTGGGATGGATACGCATTTCGCTGAATTGCTTCCTCAACTCCGGCTGAATCTCGCGCCCTACGCCGTAGCGCGCTGCTTTTCCTTGCCCAGATGCACGCTGATGATCTTTGACACGCCCGGCTCCTGCATGGTCACGCCATAAATCATGTCCGCGGACTGCATCATGCGCTTCGAGTGCGTCACCAGCAGGAACTGCGTCTCCCTGCTGAGCGAGTGCAGCAAGTCGGCGAGCCGCCCGACGTTGGTTTCGTCGAGTGCGGCGTCGACTTCGTCGAGCGCGCAGAACGGGCTCGGCTGGAACTGGAAAATGCCGACCAGCAGAGCCAGCGCCGTGAGCGATTTTTCACCGCCCGACAGCAGCAGCACGTTCTGCAGCTTCTTGCCCGGAGGCGAAGCCACAATTTCCAGCCCGCTCTCGGCGGAGTTCTCCTGGTCGGTGAGACGCAGGAACGCCTGGCCGCCCTGGAAGAGCCGCGAAAACACCACGCCGAAGTTCTCGTTGATGCGCACAAAGGCCTCGTCGAACTTGGTGCGGGAAATCTGATCGATCTCCTTGATCGTGGCCTGCGTGTTCTCAATCGACTCCATCAGGTCCGTGCGCTGCGTCTCCAGGAACCCATGACGTTCCGCGGATTCCTTGTACTCCTCGAGCGCCATCATGTTCACCGGCCCCATCTGCTCGATGCGCTGCTTGAGCGTGCGGCAAATTTCTTCTTCCGCCACCAGTTCTTCCACGGGCATGCGAACGATTTCCGCGTCGTCGCGCAGCACCTGCGCCTCCACGTTCACCTCAGCGAGGCAGCTCGACTCGAGATACTCTAGATCGGAGTGCAGCTTTGCCAGTTCGCTCGAACGGCCTGCGCGATGGTCACGCATTTCGTCGATCGCGATGCGGCCGGTCTTAAGCCGCGTCTCCATCTCCGCCAGTTGCTGCCGCAGAGCCTGCGACTGCGCCGCGATGGTCTGCGTCAGAGCCAGCGCCTCGGCACGGGAAGCAGCCAGTTCCTTCTGCTGCTCGGCCAGTCGCCCGCTCTCCGCAATGCGCTGCTCTTTCTCTGCCGCGGCAGCCGCGCTCTGCTGCTCAATGGCCAGCACGCGCCGCTCCAGGTCGGCATGCAGCCGATCGATGCGCTGGAAGGCCGCTTCCGCGCCACGGCGGCGCTCCTCAAGCCCCGCAAGCTCGGCGGTGACCTGTGCGGCCTCCTGCTGTGAAATCTCGCGCTTCTCGCGGAGCTCGGCTAGTTGGCCCTGCAACGAGTCAAGCCCGGCCTCGGCCTGCGCGTGTTCCGCTTCCAGCCGCGCCGTCTCTTCGCGCTTCTGGGCGATCGCCTCACGCTTGGCCTCGCACGCATCCTTGTTGCGCGCAGCCTGAATCGTCCAATCCTGCAACCGCCGCTCAATGCGCTGGCCTTCGCCTTCCATCTGCTTCAGTGTCGCGCCCAGGTTGGCGGCCTGCGTTTCGGCCACGCGGCGCTGTTCGCTGGTCGCCTCATGCTGTTGCGTCAACTCGTCAATGTTGCGAGCCAGAATCGCCGCTTCCGTCTCTGCTTGTGCGAGTCGCGATTCAAGGCCGTCGAGCTTGTTCTCCGCGTCGCGCAAATCGCGCTTCAGTACCAGCGGGCCCTGGGTTGCCGGCTTGCCGCCCGTCACCGTCGCGTTGTGGAAGCACTCGCCCCCCGGCGTCAGGAAGTAGGCATGCGGATAGCGCAGAGCAAAACGCTGTGCCTCCACCTGATCGTCCACCAGGTAGCTGTGGCGCAGCTTGGGCAGAATTGTTTCGAGCGCGCGGTCGAGTCCCTTCAGCACCTTGATCGCGTCGCGCAGCGGCGTCACGCCAGGCTCATGGATGTTCTCGTCCACCGCGGGCTCAAACAGCAATCCCTGCGCGTCCGAGTGAATCAGGAACGTTGCGCGGCCATCGCCTGTCTTCAGCAGGCGAACGCCCTCTTCCGCATCGCCCCAGTTCTCCACGACAACGTAGTTCAGTTCTTCGCGCAGAAACTCGTCGACCACGCCTTCGTGCTCGCCGCTCACCTCAAGAAGATCGGCCAGCGTGCCCACCGGCGCCGCGTTGTGGCCCAGTGCGCCGGGCTTCAGCAGCTTGCGCACCGTGTCGGTCGAATAGCTGTGGTTGCGAATCAGCGCCTGCAGCGAGTCACGCCGTCCTGCTACGGCAGCCTGCTCGCTGCGCAGTTGGTTGGCCTCGGTGCGCTTGGCGGCTTCCGCAGCGCGCTTGGCTTGCAGTTGCTCGCGCAGCGCGGCGATCTCTTCCTCAAGCCGCTTCAGCTCGTCGCCAGCCGACTCAAACCGCAGCCGTGCCTGCCCGCTCTCGACGCCCAGGTTCTCCTGCTCATTGCGCGCCTGCGCAATCTCCGAGTGCAGCCGCTCAGCTTCGCGCTCTAGAGCCGCTAGGCTCTCCTCGCTTTGCGCCGTCAGGTTGCGTGCATTGCCCGAGAGAGTGAGCAGCTGCATCGCGTGACGACGGCCAGACTCCAACTGCCGCTCCGCGTTGAACACTTCTTCCGCCGCGGTGCGCGCCTGCTGCTGCCGCGCCTCCACCATGTGGCGAAACTCGCTCGCCTCCCCCGCCGCAGTCTCAAGAAAGCTGCGCTGCTGCGCGCGTTCTTCCGCAATGCCCGTCAGTTGCGTGCGTGTCTGTTCCAGTTCCGCGGCCGACGCGGCAATGCGCGCCTCAAGCTCGCCCACGCGCTCCGTATTGCTGCGCTCACGCGCAATTGCGCGTTCCAGTTCCACCGCTGCTTCATTGGCGCGATTCTGCGCCTCGTGCCCGTCACGGTCCAGCTCATAGCCGCGCTCGGTCAGCGTGTGCTGGCTGGTTTCCAGTTCGCCAATCTCCACGGCGGAAACGTTGATGCGCTCCGTCAGCGACGCAATCTCTTCATTCAGTCGCGACTGATCCGCATCCATCAGCGCCATGCGGCTCGCCAGCACCACGCGCAATTTTCCGCGCAACTCGTCGCGCACCGCGCCAAACCGTTCCGCCTTCGCCGCCTGCCGCTTCAGCGAGTTCATCTGCCGCGTTACTTCTTCAAAAATGTCGTCCACGCGCGCCAGGTTTTGCTTGGCGCTCTCAAGCCGCAGCTCGGCCAGCCGCTTCTTGGTTTTGAAACGCGTAATGCCCGCGGCCTCTTCAATAATCGAGCGCCGATCGTGCGGCTTCGCGCTCAACAGTTGCCCAATGCGCTCCTGCCCGATCATCGCGTAGCTCTCCGGCCCAAGGCCGGTGCCCATAAAAATATCCTGAATATCGCGCAGCCGGCACATCTTCCCGTTCAGCAGGTACTCGCTCTCGCCCGTGCGGAACAAGCGCCGCGTGATCACCACTTCGCCCTTCTGCGGCGTGCGCTGAAAGCGCCGGCGGCGAATCTTCAGCACCACGGCCTGCGGACCTTCGCCCGTCGTGCGCGTCTCGTCCCCATCTTCGTCTTCCAGCACCTGGCCCGGCTGCTCGGCGTTGATGATCTCTTCCGCCTCGGCGGCCTTGCGGCGGCGCACTTCGGCCTCATCCCAGTCCATCGGGCCGTCATGCTCGACAACAACTTCAGGCTCCACTGCGATGGGCCCGTCGTAGGCTTCGGGATCGATCATCGTGATAGTCACTTCCGCCATGCCCAGCGGCTTGCGGTCGCGCGTTCCCGCGAAGATCACGTCCTGCATGTGCGTGCCGCGCAGCGACTTCGCGCTCTGCTCGCCCAGCACCCAGCTCACGGCGTCCAGAATGTTCGACTTGCCGCATCCATTCGGGCCCACCACCACGGCAATGCCCGTTCCGGTCACGGAGATTTCCGTGCGGTCGCAAAAGCTCTTGAATCCCAGGACGTGGATCTTCTTTAATTTCAGCATTCTTACTCCGTATTTCCGGGCCCGCGAAGGTGTATGAATGGTTCGACGCCGTCAGCGACGAAGCGCTCTCAGGCGGGCACCAGACTTGTCACCCGACTCTGACTCTACGGAGCGCACAGGGCAGGGTCAACGGCGGGGGAAGTGGTTTTTGTGGATAAGGCAGTCCCGAATTCCTGATATTGGAAATTGCTTAAAATCCGTCCCGAAATGGGGATTTTCTAATCGTGGAAAACCGCGCCTTTGCACTGTATTTGGGGCACTTCGCCCCCCCCCCCCGTGAAGCCTTGCCGCCGCCACTCTGGCCGCTCAGCGGTCCGGCCAAGCCAAAGAGCTGTCCTGACGCAACTCACCGATTGCCACTGAACGCCGAGGACGGGACAGTGATGGTGCCCATGCGGCCTGAATTCTCGTCCACAATAACGACGCGCACTACCCCGCCCTCTGGAAGCGATGGGATCCGCTGCTCGAAGCTCAGCCCGTCGCGCATGGTTCGCTCCCAGGTCGGGGGCAGCAGGCGCAAAGCCTCGACTACTCCTGAGACCTTTGCGTGCGAGCCAGCGTCGTCCCGCTCCACAAGAAAGATATCCAGCTTATCTGTCCAGCGATCACCCTCCTGCGCCAATGCCAGGCCGGCTCCCGCAACATTGAGCCGCACCAGGCTCCCCTGGGCGTCGCTCTGCGAAGTTGCCGTGATCGTAATTTCGTTAAGGTTGGTCGGTTGCCAAACCGCTTGCTGGAACCGTTCTTTCAGTGTTGCGGGTTCTTTGGCGTAGAAATACCCGGTGCGGTAGCGCAACGCGACTCCATGCCGGCCCGGGGCCTCCACGGTCAAACGGTGTTCGGCGTTATCCGGCGGCGTATCTGGGGTGAAGCTCACCAGGTAGGTAGCACGGCCGTCGGCCACAATCGAGTCCAGTTCCGCGGCAATATTGCTGGCACGGCGCAATGCGCGTCCGCCGGTAGCCGTCGCCAGATCGCGAAACACTCCCTGAATGGCATGCGTATCCTGCTGCATACTCGCGATCACTCGTCCGGGGTTCTCATTGCGCTGCGACTTTGACAGCGCCTCCGCCGCATCCTGCGCTTCCTCCGGTGGCAGTGTCGCCGCATCGATTCTGGGGTCGGTCGTTGGATTCAGTTGTACGTTGGCCTCCTGCAGACTGGCGCCGACACCGCCGGCTTCCAACTGCGAAACGTCGAGCGGATAGAGACTGACGTTTGCCTCGTTCAGCGTCTCCCGCGCGCGCAACGAGAGGGGGCCAAGATTCTTGTCGCCTTTTTCGCCGTTCCGCTCCTTATCGCTGAAGTCGGCGAGCACGTTGTCACTAGCCACCCAGATCAGAGACTTGTGCCCGGGAATTGCCGCCAGGCGCCGGGCGACAACCTGCAACGCGGCTAGAACGTCTCGCGACGGGTTGTCTCCAAGCGACTGCATTTGCGGATCCGGACTAAACACGTCCGCATCGGTGGGCGTGTTTCCGTTCGCTGCAAGGAGGTCCGACATGTGCTTGACGTAATCCATATTTTGCCGGTTCCTGTCCTCCTCCTCCTGCGCCTGCGCTAGATCCTGCGCCCTAGGCATCCACCTCGCAAGCACCGCGGCCAGCGTGGCGTGGTCGGTAATCGGCTCTTGCAGCACATGGAAGCCAAACCTGCTCATCACGTAAATTCCCACCGATTCGCTGGAGGGCAGCCTTTTGAGAAAACGCAGCATCTCGCTGCGTGCGTAAGTCAGATCGCTGAAACCGACATTGGCGGCGTCGATCATGAGAATGGTGACGCTCGGCTTGCTCTGCTCGGCAGATGTTCTCTCGCCCGTCGCCCCCGCATCCGGCAGGTTCGAGAAGCCGGGCGAAACGTTCGCCGCTTCGGATTGGCTCGGCAGGGCCGCTGCCGGCGTAGCCGGCGCTTCGCTCGCGTGTGTGACGAAACGGATCGTCTGCTTGACGCCGTTGTCGAGAACTACGAAATCCTCCGGCTTCAAATCCGTCACCGGGTTGCCCTTCTTGTCGAAGACCGTCACGTTCACATCGACAAGCCGCGCGGTCGCGCGAAAAGTAAACTGCGGCGCCTGCGCGGGCTCACCTGGTGCAACGGGAGGGCCTGACAAGCCTGTGGCCGTCGTCTGGCTGATCTCGGGAGCGGCGGGCGCGGCCGGCGCTTCGGATTCTGCTTTCGCAGGCTTGGCGGATTCGCGTGCAGCCTCGGTCTCGGCTGGCCCTGCGCTCGAAGCGGCACTCTCGGCCGACGCAACAGGAGTCTCGTTCGCTCCAGGGCCAGCCGATTCCGCCTGCACTGCGCCCTGGGCAGGCGGTTGATCCGCCTCTGCCTGCATAATCCGCGTTTCGGAGCCAAAGACGTGATACTGCGTGAAGGTCACGTCGTTTAACAGAGTCTGCTCGGCGGTCGCGGGCTTGGTGCCGGTGTAGACAGCGACCGGTGGCGACGCCGCGCCGATGGGGCCGGTTGGAACCAACTGCTGTTTTACCTCCGAAAGGCTCTGGCCAAGCGAGAGTGCCATTGCGTGCACCGGGCAAACATAGGTTTTGCCGCCGATATCCACGGGGCTGTATTCGACCGCAATCTCGGCTTTGTCGATCGGGTCGCCGGCTTTGAATTCGGCCTCGATCTCAAGCCGGTAGATCGCGCCGGTCTCTTGATCGACAGCCATCTCGCCCTTGTAGCTCGCCGGTGTATGGAAGATGCGGCTTGCGCCCGTGGCATCCGCACTGCAGCAATAATTGATCTCGAAATGCGAGCGTTCCTTGGGGACTGAATAAGAGAAGACGGCAAGCGTATTCGCGCCGGCATGCTCCCAACGCAGCCACGCCAGCTTGTTTTGCGCGGCATCCAGCAAAACAGTGGAAAGGATGGGGCCGAACTCGCCCCAGGTCCGAAGGCCGCGTTGCGCCGTAGCATCTTTTTGGACGTTGGTCTCTTGTTCGACAACCTCGCGTCCGTCCAGGTAGCTTACGCGTCCCTTATCGGTGCCCACCAGGTGCAGCGGCTCGTAACTGGGTTTGGTTGGGTCAAGGCGCTGGGGAGAATCGGCGAAGCGAACCGTTGTCCGGGTGGCCAGAAAATTCGGCAGCTTGGTCACCGTTTTCAACACGTAGTCCACGACCAGCTGCATCAATCGCCGCTGCTCCGCGAGGTCGGGAGCCGGCTTCTGGAGCTTCTGCTCCGCGGGTGGACTTAGAAACGCAGATTGATCCACGACCGCGAGCAACGCCTGCCGGCTCTTCTCGCCAGGCAGCGTCTCTTCCAGTTCGCTCTCTTGATCGCGCGTCATCCGCTCGGTCAGCTTCAGGTCGGCAATCAGCCGAGCGGCTTCGGCGTCTTTCTTGGCGCTGAACGATACCGCTTGCTGGCGCAACTGTTCGACGGTAACCGGGCGTGCGGCGAAAACAGGAATGGAAAACGAAAGCAGAAGCAAACCAAGACTAAAGACGCGCATGTGCATTAGGTTCTGAGCCTTTCCGGGGAAGGCTGCCAACTTGTGATGATACTCCCGGCGCCGTCGGCCATCCACTTCGAACCGCCTCGAGTGGTGCACTTCGCCGGGTGCCCCCGGTCTCAGAGTCGACACCGGGGATATCACACCCAACATCCCAACAGAAGCCATTAGCGGAGTGCTGGAAGCTGGGAACTGCCTTCCTCCCGTCCGTCTTCCCCAAAAACCCTGTGATTGGCAGCCGCAGGCATCGCGCCACCCGATTCCCTCATCCTATTGAGGCGCCAACGAGAGGGAATCCATGACCGAGCATAACGACACACCTAAGAAGCACGAGCCCCACACCGTCCACGAGGAACAGGCCAAGGGCCCGCACGATCCAAAGGAAATTAACCCCAAGATGGCCTCCGACATCGCCTTCTGGTCGCACCAGTTCGGCGTTACCGGCGACCAGTTGCACGAGGCCATCCGCGCCCATGGCACCCACGTCGACAAGGTTCGCGCAGCCCTTCATAAAGCAAGCTAATCCCAGGTCGAAGGCCGGCGTTCCCCAGACTCTTCGCGAAGCTTTTATTTTTGTACCCGGGATATCACACCCAACATCCCAACAGAAGCCGTCAGCCGAGAGCCGTTCGCCGGGTGCCCCAGGTCCCTCGCATTTGGGGACCTGGGATACCACACGGACCATCCCGACAGAAGTCAATTTCGTGCGAACAAATCCTCTGGCCTTTCGGCCCATTCGAATCTGAGCTTCGATTTGCCGATAGAAGCCAGCAAGGGGATTGGCATTCGATTCATGCATGATGGCTAAACGTCCGATAGCCACCGTATGGCACAACTGCCCCTTACAGGCGAAAGCAAGACCATGGGCACTGAACTCTTTACCCCGAAACTTGTTGCCATGCTCGACCCTCTCGAAGAGAGTGCCGATGTTTGCTATGCGCTCGATCCTGAATTGCGTCTGATCTACCGCAATCCGGCCTGGGACAGGTTTGCTCTCGAAAATGGCGCGCCGGAGTTGGCCTGCGACTCCGTCTACGGCACCGACCTGCAACAGGTAATCGGTCGAGAATTGATTCCGTTCTACATGGCTGCCTTTGCAACGCTCGAGCGGGATCGAGTCGTCTGGGAATGCATCTATGACTGCTCCAGCCCAGGGGTCTTTCGCAAATTCCGGATGCAGATCCAGCTCCTCGCACCGTCTGGGTACCTGGTCAGAAACAGTCTCCTGATCGAGGAAGCTCACGCGCCATCTGCGCTCTCAAGCTTCCAGGATCACCTGAGCCCCGATTCGCCAATCATCCTCTGCATGCATTGTCGTTGCACCCGCAGAGTCCATATGCCTTCCCATTGGGATTTTGTGCCTGCGCACCTCGATCGCAGCTTGACCAATGTCAGCCACTCGCTCTGTCCCGTCTGTCTCGAGTATTTCTATCCAAAAGACGAAGACGCTCAATAAACCTGTTCACCCGGTGCCCCATCCTTCTGCCGCTTCATGAGGAAAGATGGGCTCGCATGCAACCAAGAACGCGCGCGCCGGAGAGCGACGCGCACGAAAAGGGAACTGCCGGAGTGCTGATTACAATCGAATGCCCCCACTCAATACACTGTTATGCCCCCACATGCTCTGGGCTGTGGCCGACGCCGGCCCCGGATAACGGTGCAATCGAACTCCGCCCGGCCGAATGTTTACTGATATATAGTCATTATGGTGTGACCGGCTCGATGCGCTATTCGTGGGTTAGGCTGAGTTTGTTTGACGAACTTTAGTCCAGAGCCACAAGCGGAGGGAACCGGTCATGAGAGAGAAGTTACGATTTTTGGGCTTGGATGTCCATGCCGAAACGATAGCGGTAGCAGTAGCCGAACCGGATGGCGAGGTACGCAGCCTGGGAACGATTGCCAACCGGGAAGATTCGATTCGCAAGTTCATCAAGAAGCTTGGTTCGCCAGAACATCTGCGCGCCTGCTACGAGGCGGGTCCGACGGGCTTCGTACTGTACTGGCAGCTGACTCAGTTGGGTGTCGAGTGTGCGGTGATAGCGCCGACACTGGTACCGAAGAAGCCCGGAGACCGCGTGAAGACGGACCGGCGGGATGCGCTGAAGCTGGCACGCAGTCACCGTTCCGGAGATCTGACAGCGGTGTGGGTTCCCGATGAAGACTCCGAGGCACTTCGTGATCTTGTGCGGCAACGGGAGGCGGCCAAGCAGGATCAGTTGCGCGCGCGGCATCGGCTAACCAAGTTCCTGCTCCGCACGGGCCAACGTCCCCCGCTGGGACTGAAGGCATGGACGGAGCGCTGGATGAGATGGCTCGCACAGGTCCGCTACACACAGCCGGCGCAGGAAGTCACGCGGCTCGATTGCATGAACGAAGTGGAGCACATGACCGCACGGGTGAAGCGATTGGAAGAAGCCATCCTCGAAGTGGTGAAGCTGGCTCCGGAGCCGATGCAGGAACTGATCCGGGGCCTGCAGGCTCTGCGCGGCGTGGCGCATATCTCGGCCGTCACGATCGCCTCCGAACTGGGCAACATCTCCTCCCGTTTCCCGAGTGCGCGGAAGCTGATGGGTTATTGCGGCGTGTTTCCGAGCGAAGACTCCAGCGGCAAGCGTATTCGAAGAGGCGGCATCACCAAGTGCGGCAACGCTCACCTCAGACGTATCGTGGTCGAATCGGCCTGGTGCTATCGGCACCTGCCCCGCGTGGGGGAAAAACTGCGCAAACGACACCAGGGGGTTCCGGCAGAGATCACCGAAATAGCCTGGAAGGCACAGAATCGCCTGCACAAGCGGTATAGGACGATGATCAACGCGGGCAAGGATCAGAGGAAGGTCATGACGGCGGTCGCACGTGAACTGCTGGGCTTCATCTGGGCCATCGGGATCAAGGCTGAAGCGGCGGCCTGCAAGCAACAGCTGGCGGCATGAGCAAAACCGAAAGAACAAAAGCAAAGACCTTCCTAATAAGGAAAAACCAAAAACAAATCAACCAATGAACATCGCTATCCAACTCGAGGACAGAGTCAGCCGCAGCCGGAGCAAGCACGAAGGAGAATCCTCGGCGGAAGTTTGCGACAGGCTCAGCCGGACTCGCGTTAGTAGTCAGAGGCAGCTCCCGACGGATCATGATTATGCGGTTCCGACCCGCGAATATCAGCTTGATCAATCGTCGCCATTACCTGCCACGGCTGCTGCTGACCCTGTCCTCGAAAAAACAAAAACAAAAACCACCCCAGCGATTCGAAGATGTTGACAGGGTCACACCATATCAACTTCCGGGTTGCCGGGTTGCCGGTGATACTGGCATAAGGCGGTGGATGGTCGTTCATTCACTTCAACACATGTGCGGCGTATGATTCATGAATGCTTCCCTGCCTGCCGCGCAACCTGCGGATTGCGCTCCTGGTGTTATTTGTATGTTGCCCACTTCAAGTGAAGGCCGCCGCCTCCGCGGAACGCGGCATATCTGTGCAGCCGCGCGGCAAGGGCCCCGGCGGCGCCCACCTGGCGACCAGCGGGCTATACGGCCGGGGCATCCTGCTCTCCTCGGTTCGCTATCATTTCGGCGACGATCCGGATGGAAAACTGGGCTGGGCTGATCCCGGCTTCGACGACCAATCCTGGCCCGTCGCTGAGCAGGTGCGCTGGCCTATGCCCGCCTTCAACTCCGATGGATTTATGTGGGTCAGAGCCCGCATGACGGTCCCTGGCGATGCAGCAGGACCGATCGCGCTGTGTCTCAGTCAGGACACCTTCTCAATCGCGGACGAGGTTTTTGTGAATGGAAAGCAGGTGGGCCATCAAGGCAGCCTGCCACCCCAGAGTGAGCTCATCCTCTTTCCACAGGATGCGGTCTTCGATCTGCCCGCAGGTATGGCCGCTCCAGGCACAACTCTGGAGGTGGCCTTTCGGGCGTGGTATCCCCCGTTCATCAGAACGTTCGGCTGGTTCGACTTCGCGGATTTCATCCTGGATGGAAACCGCAACTTGAAGCTCGCCGTCCATGCGGACAGGGCCACCACGCTGCTTGAGTGGGGACCAACTCTTGCTCTAAACGTTCTGATTGGCATCATGGGCCTCGGGCTCCTGGCATTCTGGCGCTGGACCGGAACACGCGAAATTCTTCTTTGCAGTGCGATGCTGATCGTCTTCCCGCTGTTTCAGCTCTTGCACGACCTGGGCGTGCTCGGCCTTCTCACGCTTTCTTTCGAACTCAACACCGTCATTTATATATTCCTGCAGGCGGCGGGCATGGCCGTCACGGTTGAGTTCATCTGGGAGGTCCACGGTCTGCGCGCACTCTGGCTGAAGCGTCTGGCCCAGGCCGCCCTCGTTGTCTTTAATGTGGGTGGGCTGTTTGGGCAACTGGCAACTACTCCTTCCACCTTTGACCGATTGTCAATTCCGGTGGGAATGCTAGCCGTTGCGGTCTTCGACGTCGTCACTTTTGGCGTCAATGTTTGGTCGATTTTTAATCGAAGACGGACCCGGCTGATCGCCGCGGCTCTGGCCTTGATCCCCTGTGCGTCAAGCATGTTGTGGCTGGGAAGCGCCATCGGCGGCAATTTCGGCGTGATCCATATCGAATACCTCGACCTGGCATTCTTCGTCTCCGCCCTCGCGCTCTTCATCATGCTCGGCCAAAGCGGCTGGCAGGCCTGGCGCGCGCGCGACGAGCTGCGCGTCGAGTTTGAAGCCGCCCGCGAACTTCAGGAGCAGTTGATTGCCCCCGCCGTCAGTGTGCCGGGGTTCAACATCGAAAGCGTATATGCCCCCGCCAAACAAGTCGGCGGCGACTTCTTCCGCATCATGCCTGAGCAAGATGGCAGCGTGCTCATTGTGGTCGGCGATGTCAGCGGAAAAGGGCTTAAGGCCGCTATGACGGTGAGCGCAATCATGGTTACATTGCGAGGCTGTCCTTCGCATAGGCCAGCGGAGATTCTTGCCTACCTGAATCAAGTTCTCTTTGGACAGGTGAGTGGATTTGTTACCTGCTGCGTCACGCGCATTACGCCGGACGGCGTCATCACCCTTGCCAATGCGGGCAATCCCGCTCCGTATCGCAACGGCGAGGAAATGGTGGTCGAGCCTGGATTGCCGCTCGGCATGCTGGCCGACACCCGCTATCGAGAGACGCGCTACCAGATCGCTCCCGGCGACCGGCTCACGTTTGTCTCGGACGGTGTGGTCGAAGCGACCAACCCGCAAGGAGAACTCTATGGCTTTGAGCGCACTCTTGCGGTCAGCAACCAACCGGCGAATGCCATTGCGGAAGCAGCCAGACAATTCGGCCAGGAGGACGACATTACCGTTCTATCCGTAACCCGAACAGTTGGTCTGAATCCCGCGCTGGCATAATCGGGGCTGCTCTTTCGACGCATCAATCGCTTGTTCCGGGTTGTTTGTCGCCTACTCGTCAGTTACTTT